>Ga0136557_1001632_pt1 | contig 14063 bp, 8 predicted proteins | sample AntRauTorckE6832_FD_104796 | JGI IMG/M metagenome (GOLD analysis project Ga0136557, IMG submission 104796) | Saline lake microbial communities from Rauer Islands, Antarctica - Metagenome Torckler E6 #832 | ecosystem: Environmental > Aquatic > Non-marine Saline and Alkaline > Saline | place...
TTTGAGTCGATTATAAGATGCCTGTTATCAGGCAGATAAAGTATAACATCAGGACGTTTCCTTTTATTGTGTTCGGTAAATGATTCTTCCCTTGTAAATTCTCTGCCTTTTGTAAGACCTGATTTTTCAAGCACGGATTCCAGAAGCATTTCACCCCATGAACCCTGATTTTTATAGCTACCTTTTAGTGCAGAAGTAAGATTTTCAGCTTCCTTTGATATTTTAAAATTCTGCTCTTTTAAAAATTGAAGCTGTTCTTTAAGTGAAACATTGTCTTTTGTTTGATTTATATAGTTTTCTTCAATTTTTTTTTCGAAATTTTTCACCTGTTCTCGGAATGGTTCAAGAAGTGATTTCAAATCTTTTGAACTATGATACGAGAGGTTTTTCTGCTTTGCATCTAGAATTTCAGATGCAAGAATCTGAAATTCATTTTTTAAGGTATTTCTGCTCTGGTTTAACAGTTCCTGTTTTTCTTCTTCCGACTTTCTTCGGAGTTTTAATTCAGCTTCAAGAATTTTAATTTCACTGTTTTTTTCATTTTTAATTTTATTTTTTTTTATAATAAGAAAAATAATTATTACTGTTTGTATAAAAATTACTGATGCTGCTGAAATAGCAATGATCAAATATGTGTTATTCATAAAAAGCCTTTAAAAAATAATAATTAGGGTATGAATTTAGCTTTTTTAAAGATATAAAAAAACAGATTTTTTAAGTATTACTAAAATATTTCGGAGTTTTTATATGTTACTTACCGGAACTGCATTGGTTCTCATATTTATTTTTATTATTATTTCTATTAATTACGGGTTATTATTTAAAATTGAAATTAAAGAGATAAATCATGACAGTTTTTTCCTTGTTTATAAAAAATACAGGGGCAATTACAAAAATATAAAAAAAATTATAAATTCAGTTTACCATGAACTTCTTTATGAAAAAAATGTAAGATCTGTTAACGGATTCGCATTGTATATAGATAATCCACTTCACATAGAACAGAATAGATTACGAAGCCTTGGAGGATGCATATTGAATTCAGCTGATGAAAAACTGAAAAAAGAACTGCAAAATTCAGGTTTTGAAATTATGGAGATAAATAAAGGAAAAGCTCTTTACACCAGATTTCCTTTTAGAGGTGATTTTTCATCAACCCTTGCTTTATATAAAGTTTATCCTAAGTTTTTAAAAAAAGTTGAAAAAAATAGTTTCAAGCCGGATATAATTATGGAAGTTTTTAATATATCAATCGGGTATGTTGAATATTATGCGTTTTACAACACTAAAAAAAAAGAAATCGTTCCAATTTATGAAAGTGAACCAGAAAATATAATATAAGGCAGGAGAATATGGATAACAATTTAAGAGAATTTGAAATAGATAAAGAACCTTTAGAGCTTTATAAGATTCTTAAACTGGATAATCAGGTTCAAAGCGGCGGTGAGGCTAAGTTTGTAATTTCAGAAGGCCTTGTAAAAGTAAACAATGAAGTTGAGACAAGAAAAGCAAAGAAAATCTATAATAATGATATTATAGATTTTGAAGGTGATAAAATTCTGATTAAACTGAAAAGCTGAAAAAATGGATAAAAAATATATTCTTATAATTATTGTTCTTATAGTTTTTAATTTTATCTCATTTTACAGCGGATATTTTTTCTGCATACTTGGAAATAGTTCTTCTGCAACAAAAAAACACACAGATTATCAGGAGCTTGTTAAATATAGTGAATCTTTTACACCAGGCTGTGACGATCTTAAATCTTCAGGCTTAAGTATTTCTGAAAATAAATCAGGTTCTTATCTGCTTACAAAAACAATGGACAATTATTTTTATGTTATTGGTCTTAAATTTTATGAAAACAGACAGCCTCTTTTTTATTACCGGGGTGGAGATAAAGAATTTGAAATAGAAAAACGATGCAACAATAACAGATAGTTTAAAATAGTTGAACTCAGCAGGTAAACGTCGTTAAAAACCTAACAGTGAAAAAGGGTGCAGGCTTGGCTTTAATACTGCTGCAGAGCAGGGTATAATGGTTAAGTATTATTAAGTCTTTTGATGCATATTTGAGACTTGTCCAAAATGCACCAAAAATAATTTAGAAAGAGAGTAATAAAAAGTTTTCCTTCCGGTATTAACTTAAAAATATAAAAATGCCAGCATTCTTTCTATGAAACCGATAAATGTGTCATCATTATTCCACTCATCAAGCTTCAAATCTTCAGCTCTGAATTGCTGAAACAAAGTATTGTTTTTGCTTTGAGCAAGAGCAGCATCGATATTTGTAACAGCTATATTTTCCTGTTTTTTTAACTGTTTAGTATAGGTTTTATCTTTTTGAACTTTTTTCTCAAAGTCTAAAGTATCTGATTTATCATAATACTGTATATCACGAGGAGTAAGTAATATAAGAATTGATTTTTTCTTTTTGGTATTTACTTTATTAGCAAAAAAGTACTGTATTCCAGGGATATCTTCCAGAAACGGTACCCCGCTTTTAGCATTACTTTTTGAATTTTCAGTTAAACCGCTTAAAATCAGAGTCTCTCCTGTCTTTAAAACAGCGGTAGCATCAACTGATGTTTTTGTTGTTTGTGAGGAGGATTTAAAGCCTACTTCCTGATCTAGGGGAACAAGTAAAGACCGATCGGCATGAACTTGAATCTTAATTTTATCATTTTCAAGAAAATTAGGTGTAACAGCAAGATTTATTCCTATATGTACATCTTCTACAGAACCATCACCATCATCACTGTAAAGGGCAACATGCAGAGTTGAACCAGAATAAAATTTTGAAGTCTTGCCTTCTATGGCCAGGAGCGAAGGTCTTGCTAAAATCTCTGCTTTATTTGATCCATCATTGAATATGTTAAAGTTGTAAGTAAGTCCGGAAAATTCCAAAGATGGATTTACTGACCAGGAATTATTTCCGCTCCCAAGATATGAACTCCCGGGGTTGTTTGTATAGCTTATGGTACCACCCAGAGTAGCCTGAAGTCCTTCAAGGAGATTTATACCCTTTGATTGGGTTCTGACCTCTTCGGTTTCAATGATCACTACATCTACAAGAGCCATTTTGAGATTTTTTAAATCTTCCTTGGTTGTTTTACTGCTGCTTGCAGTCTCCTGCTGATTTATACCGTCTTGTAAATCATTGCTGAAATCGTCATCATAATTATCTGAACTATTCTGATTATTGTCCTCTTCACCTGGAGAGAGACCAAAGAGATTTTCTGATACTTGTTTGTAAAAAAGATTCCAGCTATTCAGTCTTGTGTTCATATAGTTAAATTTTAATTTTTTTATATACTCGGTCTCTTCATTATTTCTAAGGCTAGATTTGTATTTATCAAACAGGTTTTTTGCAGCATTCATATTGCCTGAAGCTGCCTGGGCAAACATAAGATTTTTAATGGCAGCTTTATTTTCAGGATCAGCTTTATAAGCTTTTTTTGCGGCCCAGCGACTTAGAGCCGGGTCATTGCTATAATAAGAAGCCACACTTAGGCTACGAAGCAGGTAGGGATTGTTTGGAGCATACAAAAGTCCATAAGAGAATTGATTTTGCGCTTTGATGTATTCTTTTTTTTCAAAGTATATCTGGCCCAGTAAGTAAGCTGCCAGATAATTTGACTGGTCAAATTTTAAAGCTGTAATGTAGCCAGTTTGGGCTAGATTTTTCATCTTTGTATTACCGTCTTCTGAGATGAGATGGTATGAAAAAGCGTTTAAAAAGTGGAGATATCCATTTGTTGGATCTAGTCTTAAACCTTTATTAAAGTAGTCAATAGCACTTTCATATTCACCTTGACGTATACTTTTCAACCCTGTTTTAAGAATTTTTGACATCTCATTTTTTTCAGGAAGATTTGATACAGCATCATCCACAGCAATTTTGCTTTGTAAAGGTCTCGGGAAGTTGGTTGTATGTACACAGCCTGTTAAAATAAAAGACAGAGTAACTGTTAAAATAAAATTATTATATATCTTCATCTGTTATCCTAGTTTGAAAAATCAATTTTTTGAGCATCACTCTTTGTACAGTTTTCCAGTATGGCTTCACTAAAAGGATTACCAGCTCTTAACTTTTGAAGAGACATACATTTGTTGGCCTCTTTATTTTTAAGAATAACAGCTCCGCCAACTTCTATTGGATCCCAAAACATATATGTTCCTTTGTTACATGGTTTAAGCGCTAATTTGTTACTGTTTTTTGATTTTGGAGCTACACACCATCCGGTCTTGTCATGTACCAGCTTAATATCCCCATTAACCAGTTCTAAAAAGTTAAACTCATTTGTCTCATCTTTTTTGCACCTGGAAGCAAGGAGTATATCATCTTTTTTTCTCTTCATCTGTTCAAAGATATCTTTAGTAGCTGTAGTATGGCCTTTTTCAGTTTTTCTGAAATAATCATCATACCCATCTTTTGCAGTAAGGCAGCTTCCATTTTTTGCAGTTATTAACTGCTTTGTATCATGCCATGAAGGTCTTTGGGCATCTTTGATATCTCTGAAACCCTGACTGTCGATACTCAAACATGAACGCCATACAGCATAAGCAGTTCTTGGATTTGTGTTGACAGTATCAAAGTGTAAACATTTTTGGGAGTAACGATTGACTATCATGTCAAAAATTCCGTCTTTGGAGACAATTTTCCACTGTCCGTGCTCATCATTTTTATCACACTTTGAAAGCTTGAGAGGAAGACCCGATTCTTTATTATCTTTTGTGGAAGCTTTAAGGCAAAGACCGTTTGATTTGAGCTGCACAAATCCTGTTGGACTCTTATCCTTGTTTGTAAGCTTTTCAGCACTCCACCTTTCACTTCGTACATCCTTACAGTTTTCCTGTATAACATCTATTCCATTTGGTGCAACTCCAAGACATAAAGTGCTGTGAGCTACTGCAATATAACGGTTGTTAAATGATTTGCTTGGAGACATCAAGTCTACTGGGTTTGTATCCTGTACATTTTTTAAAAGTAAGTTTTCATACTCATTTGAGGCTGCATCAATACCTTTTATACTATTAACAAATGAATCAATCGCTTTTTCATATCTGAGCTCATCTTTTTTTGATATGTTTTTTTCCATAAAGGCTTGCAGATCCTGAATTTTATCATTTGTATTTTTCATAATCCACAGAATAACTTTGTGAGCTAATTCACGGTCACCAGCTTTTGACATCCTTTTTAAAAGCCCATTATCATGAAAAGAAGAATACAGCATATGTTCTCCGTGGTTTTTTAAAATATATTCAAATGCTGTTAGAGAAAACAGTGCAAAAGAAGCTTCATTGAACTGCATGTCAAAAGGCTTAAAGAGTACATAGTCTGTGCTCTCTTTTCCAAAAAGTTTATAGTCTATTTTCATGAGATAAACTGTTTCTCTAGGCTTTACCGGATGCAAAGTTCCTGCATAAGCAAGTTCTTTTATCTCAAACACACTAGCTATATTTATCCTGTTAATAATACTTTTAACTCTGTCCATGAGTTCTTCAGGCGAAGATTTATGAAAATTGTTAAATGTAGAAATAATCTGGGATCTTTTACTGTGAAGTTCACTTGCTTTATCTGCTTTATCACTTTTGTATTCTTCTACTTTTGCGTTAAAAGTAGAGACATCTACATTCTTCTTTGCATCTTTATATGCATGTTCTTTGTGTTCTGGATTTGTAATATGTGGAATGTGAAGATGATGACCAAAACTGTTTACTGTAGCTACAACTTTATCAACACTTCCCTTGATAGCATCATATACATCTTTACATGGATGGGCGCAGGCTCTTCCGCAGCATAGGCAGGTTTTGTAGCTTTTACATTTATTTACTGCGTGTTCATAGTCACTTTTTGCTTTGTGCCAGGCTTTCTCAGCATACTGCACTTCTTTTGAGTTCTCAATATAAGAGAGTGCCTTTTTAGCCTCATTTTCTATTTCTCGTCCCAGGTCTTCAATGTCTTTTTCTAACTTAGCGATATCATCTTTTAGATTGTCGTATTTATCAGCACTATCATCAATCAGGCTGAAAGCATCGCTCTTTATTTTATTTTCCAGCCAGCTTTCAAATTTTTCGGTTGAAGGTAAATCTCCTAAAACTTCTACTTCATTTTTGCTTTGAAGTATAAACTCATTTTGGATTGTACCAAGTTCTTTGATTTCAAAATCGCTTTTGAACATGAGTTTATTATCATCATTGAACTTAATATCGATGGTCTCATCAAACTCGTCAAAAAGTTTTACTTCACCACTGGCTGAAAAGGAGGGCACTAAAACAATCTTTGCTGTTGGAATTTTTATAGGTCCGAAGCTTTCATTTTCTATATGAGCGCCATTCATGAATTCTTTTAAGTGGCTGATGCTTGTTTTAAGTTCTTTTGTAAGTTTATACTCAACATCTTTTGGCACTTCTTTGACAAGTCCAAGTTCATAATGCACAACAGACATAACTTTATTATATATTTTTGCTATGATTTTTGCGTATTTTTTTGCTTTTTCTATCTCTTCTTTTGTAAATTTAAATGTTTTAATAGCATCTTTGTGGAGTTCTTCTTTCCAGTTCTTTTTAAACTTCTTTTTATACTCGGCCTCTTTTTCTTTTACCTTTTTCTCAAGTCTTTTTTCTGCGTCTTTAAAATCATCCCGCATTTTTTTAAGAAAATTTTCTGTTTTATCAATATCTTTGGTTATTTCATTTGCAAGATTATATATACCTGTAAAATCAGGCCTGTGATCATGTTTAGCTTTATCAAAAAGCTGTACATTTTCCATATTAAAATGAATACCTTCAGGTATAGAAAGTTCTGCACTGGCAGCATTTTCGGTGGCAAAAGAGAGATAGACGTTGTCTGCTTTTAAAATATTTGCCTCAAGTAAAGTGAGTTTATCCATGCCTGTTTTTCCGGCTGTTGTGTTCCCCACAACAGCATCCCCAATAGCTCCAATTGCAAAACCTCCTGCTGCGCCTGCAGCACCTCCTGCAATAACACCAACAGCTACACCAGCACCACCAACTATTGCACTTGAAACAAGCCCTCCTATTACAGCCCCTGGAGCAGCTCCAACTCCTGCAAAAGGTGCACCTGCTGCAGCACCTCCTGCATCTCCTTCAGGATTACCTGCTATGGCGCCTATGATTCCAAGTGCTCCTCCTCCAGCAACAGCGCCTATGCCTCCCAGGGCTATGGTGGGGGTTGTAAGAATGGCAGAGTAATTTACAAGTTTCCAGCCGTCTTTATCAAGCTTGTTTGTATAGGTTTCAAAGCCAAGTCCTTTTGGATAGCCCTTTGTATCAAAGACAAGATCACTGCTTGTTGTCATATTTCTTCCTAAAAATGAAGTATCTACTTCCAGGCCAGCTTTTATATCATTGCCTATAACTGCGTTTAATTTTGCTCCTGTTACCTTAAAGTGTTTGATACCTGCAAAATTATCAATATTATCTTCGGTTGATCCTGTAAGGCTAATACCAAGATCATCATCATTTATATCTACTCCGATAGAACCGTCAAATTCGATTTCACTACCATTGATACTAAGTCCAAATCCGCTTGAAATTGCTATTTCAGCCGAACCCTCAATTACTTTTAAGAAAATTCCCTCTTTTGATGACGATTTTAAACTTTTAAAAGCTCCGGGGAGTTTAATACTGCTTGCATTATATTGCTGGTCACCAATAAACTCTAGATCGAGTTTAAAAGGGTCCTCACCAAAAATTCCATCTACTGAGCCCAGGATATAAGTATTGTCACTGAGGCTAATTTTTGCCCCGCCAATTCCGTTTTTCAAAAGACTGCCAATTTTTCCGGCGAGATCAACGTTAAAATCCGAAATAAATGTTGTTTTGTTGAGCTTTAAAGGTGCTGTCTGTTTGCCGAATATTTTTATAAAAAGATCTTTGGCAATCCCGTCTTTTAAATTGCTGAAATTAATGTTCAAGTCTTCATCACTGAAAATCACAGCTCCGTTAGCAACACCAAAGCCACTCAAGTTATCAGTAACAGTTGTGGGTAATACCCCTTCTTTTATTTTGTTTGTGAGAAGGGAAAGATTAAATGTTTGATTACCTTTTGCGCTGACATCAACAGCTAAAACATCATTTCCATTATGCTCAAACAAGAAAAGATCATTTTCAATATTAAAAAATTTTGTTTTTGCCTCGATGCCGGGCTCTGTTTTTGGATTAAAAGGTGGATAGATTTTTAACTCGCTAAGAGCAAACTCATCAGCTTTTGGTATATTATGACTGAAATCGGCAAGTGTCAGATTATCATGGATATCGATGAAATCAAGATAAGCTCCATCATTATTTAACTCAAACTTGGCCGTAAGGTCTATCTCTTTAGAGCCAACCTCTGCTTTACCTACTGCACTCAGAGATATTTTATCCTTTTTTTCATCATTTTTATTTTGTGCTATTTCGATCTTGTACGCTGCAGTGGAAGATATTTTTGAATTTTTTAAAAAACTTAGCTTGTTCAGTTTTAGATTTGAGAAAATATCTTCATCTTTATTAAAACTGATCATTGTGAAAGTATCCTGCTCTTCACTTTGTCCCAGATCTAAAAGAACAGCTCCTTTATGTTTATAATCTTCTATTTGAATAGTACTTTCCGCGGTTAGAAAAACATCCATATCTGATTTAGATTTTTTTTCCTTGAAAGCTGCAGGAAGACTTTTCCAGGGTTCAAGTTCATAAATACTGCTTTTGATCCCTACGGCAATGTTTTCAAGCTTCATAAATTTATCAAGCAAAGGGAGTTTAAGTTCAGGAATGTCAATTATCATGCCTAAAGATTTAAGATAATTAGACTCAGCTTCACTGTCTGTATCCTTTATCTTTTCTCCATACTTCATTTTTTGAACTTTGCCGCTCTGGACCACTAAAAACGGATCATACTTTTTGGAACCGCCTGTTATAACAAAAAGTTCCAGCTGAACCCCGATTGTTTTTAAGATAGTATTAAATTCACTGTTCCGGTTTTTATCAAAATATCCTCTGAAGTTTCCTCCATAAGTAGTTCCATCTTTATCTATTGTTGCTGTAACTTTCATATCCTGCCAGCCAGGAAGTTCATTTAATATTTCTTCAGGGATATCGTCCTTTTTTACAACAGTGCTGTAGATCTGCCCATATGTCCTGTCGTTGTGGACTTCAAAAGGAGATTGCAAAGATATAAATAAGATATTTTTAAATGTTAAATTTTTGTAAATTTTTCTTAACTGTTTTGAGCCTGCCAGCAGTCCTTTTGGCAATAAATCTTCTACGTACAAAGTTTCAAAAAAATAAGCTTTATAGTGTAATTTTACAGATGGGGAAGTATTTGATGTTTTAGTAAACTCAAACTTTTTAGCTTTATAAGTAGAGTTGCGGTGCTTTTTTGAATGGCTTCTTATCTTATAGTTATCTTCATAGTTTGTATAATCGGCATGAAGGTCGGAAGAAAAAAAAAGTAAAAAAAACAAACAAAAGATTGGATAAAATCTGAACAACCTTAAAGAATTACAGAACATAAGAATTTCCTTTATCATTTGCCAAGCTTGAACATTTTTAAAATATTTTTAATAATTATATGAAACTTTTCAGGTGAAATCTTAATTAATTTGTGTCCTGAATCGAAACGACATTACATATCTTCATAAGGAATTCATGCTTTTTAATTTTTTAGTCGGCTATGGCATCTTTTTTAAATGTTTTATATCAAAAAATAAGATAAATCAATCTCCTTAGTAAGTTATCATAAGTTTAAATCTTTTTACTTTTATATTTTTTGAAGTACCTTAATGATTTTATGATTTAGTAATTGTCCGAGGTATTTGTTTTTAATATTGACTGGATTAAAAATCCTGGTTTTTGTTATCAATTCCTTTAATATATGAACCGTTATTTTGCAAAAAAAGTTTTTGCCAGACTATTGTTATTTCAAAGAATTTATGCTCACTATTATATGTAGTAAATTTTATATTCAGCTAAAGGCATAATTAAAATTTAACCGTATTAATACCAGAGTATTTTGAGGATTAAATTTTAATTCTAATCCATAAATGTACAAAAAAAGCTGTATTAGTTCATCAACTAATAAAAAACTGGAGAGCAAATGGCAGATTATATTCTTGATAAAATAAATTCATGTATTGAGTGTGAACTTTGTAATGATGTTTGTCCTACATTTAAAGTAACAGGAAAAGAAATTTTTGCTCCTATGGAAAGACTTAATACTGCAGCTATAGTTTTTCAGGAAAAAGAAATTACAGATGAACAGATAGAAAGTATATATAATTGTCCAAAATGCATGTTATGCGAACAGGTATGCCCCGAGAACATAAGTATAGTCGAAATTATTCATAAAACCAGAGAAGAACTTGTAAATCAAGGGAAAGGTCCCCTGGAGCAGCATATTAAAGTAATAAGCGGAATTTTTAAAAACGGCAATTCTGTTGGTGGAGATCCTCTTGCAAGAATGGACTGGCTTGAAGAAGAAGATTTAAAACAGAAATATCTTGATTCAGATTCTGATACTTTATTATATATGGGATGCATTCCTTCCTATCTTGTAAAAGACAGCGCATATTCCACAATTCAAGTGCTTGATAAACTAGGCTGTGATTTCAGAATTATTGAAGATGAAGGCTGCTGCGGTACTTACCTTTATGAGTGCGGCAAAACAAATACTGCAAAAGATTATTTTCAGAATAATCTTGAAAAGTTTAAAGCCATGGGAATAAAAAAACTTATTGTTCCATGTAACGGATGTCTTAAATGTTTTAAATATTTTTATCCCGCTTTGCTTGGAAAAACCGGAATTGAGGTAGAACACGCGGTTGAAACAGTTTTTAATCTGTTAGAACACCAGACAGATCTTCTTAAAAAAGTAAATCAGAATATTACTTTTCAGGATCCGTGCAGACTTGCAAGAACTGAAAATAAAATAAAAGAACCGAGAAAAATTCTTGAAGATTGCGGGGCTTCAGTATCTGAAATGGAAAAATACGGAAAAGATGCAGTATGCTGTGGCGCAGGAGCAGGAATCAGATCTGTTTACCCTGAACTTTCTCTTAAACTTGCTGAAAAACTTCTTAAAAGTTCTAATACAAAAGATATTGCTACAGCTTGTCCTTTTTGTACATTTAATCTTGCTTATACCTCGAAAAAGAAACAGCTTGATAAAAACCTTATTTATTTTGCCCGAATTATCTTAAACTCACTGGAAAAAAGCCATGGATGATGAAATAAGCAGAATTAAGGCAGTAGAAAGTATAAGCCGTTCTTCTTTTGGTAATAAATATGATAATCAAACCGGTGAAAAACAATATTCACAGGATTTTTATCAGGATTTGTCTGAATTGAGTTCACAAGCTGGTAAAAGAGCTTTTGATGATTTTAATAAGCAGGCTGCTTTATTTTATTTTAATTCACTTGAAAAAGAAGAATTATCAAGTATTAAGCATGATAATGTTCCTTTAAGTGATTTCAGTCTTGAACAGGCTGTTGATCTTCTTCATGATGATTCATATTTCGGAGTTGAACAGACCTCATTTAGAATAAGCAGGTTTGTCTTAGAAAATTCCGGCAACAGTAAAAATATGATATCTTCAGGCAAAAAAGGGGTTACCCAGGGATTCCGGGAAGCTGAAAAAATATGGGGAGGAAGACTTCCCGAGATTTGTTATGAAACATATGATACAGCAATAAAAAAAATAGAAAATAAATAAGTAATTATGAGTTTTATAGAAAATAACAGGCTTTTGTTTGAAAATTCGAGTGATTCAATAATAGTTCTACAGGATGGACTTTTAAAATATATTAATTCAAACGGTTATAAAATAATAGGATATGAACCAGAAGAAATTATTGATCATCATTTCCAGGAGTTCGTTTATAATGAAGATCTGCCCCTTGTACTGAGCAGATATCAGAAACGTTTAAACAATGAGCCGATTCCTGAAGTTTATCCTTTCAGACTTGTTACAAGAAACAATGAAAAAGTCTGGTTTGAAATTCATTCCATAGAAATACTCTGGGATAACAGGCCTGCTCACTTAACTTTTTTCAATAATATAAATAAAAGAAAACTTGCAGAAGAAGCTCTTACAAAACGAGAGTCTCAGATAAGAGCAGTTCTTGATGCAGTTCCTGATATGCTTTTCCTTCTTAAAAGAAACGGGACTATTTCAGAATACAGATCTGCAAAGCCGGATCATTTAAAAAACGATTTTACAGGTAAGAATTTAAGTGAAATTGTAATGCCCGGTATATATGAAAAATGTCTGGAAAAAATTGAAAAAGCTTTTAATTCTGATGAAGTTGTTGTTTTTGATTTTCCTGCAGACAATAATGGTGAAACCCTTTATTTTGAAGCAAGAATTGCTGCTTTTTCCGAAGATGATGTTCTTGCCGTATTAAGAGATATAACAAAAAGAAAATTAAAAGAAGATAATTTAAAAAAAGAAGTTTTAAGGCTTAAATCTAAAATTAAAGGTAACAATCCCCTTGAAAATATCGTTGGTAAGAGTTCATCAATGATGAAAGTATTTGATGATATTTTAAAGGCTTCGGCAGGTTCAGCACATGTTATTATTTACGGAGAATCAGGAACAGGAAAAGAACTTGCGGCAAGAGCTGTTCATGATTTAAGTGAAAGAACTTCAAAAAGTTTTGTGCCTGTAAACTGTAGCGCTGTACCTGAAAATCTCCTTGAAAGTGAGTTCTTCGGATACCAGAAAGGTGCATTTACAGGAGCTTTCTCAGATAAACCCGGTCTTTTAGAACTTGCTGATTCAGGTACTCTTTTTATGGATGAAATAGGTGAAATCGGACTTAATCTTCAGGTAAAGCTTTTAAGGGCAATTGAGGGCGGAGGTTTTAACCGTGTGGGCGGTGATAAACTTATAAAACCGGATGTAAGAATTATAGGAGCTGCAAATAAAAATCTTTCTGAACTTGTTGAAAAAAATCTTTTAAGAGAAGATTTTTTTTACAGAATAAATATAATTCAGATTAATCTGCCACCACTGAGAAACAGAAAAGAAGATATTCCTCTTCTTGTTTACCATTTTATGAATAAATACAGCAAAAAAAACACTTCTATGGATATTTCATCAAAGGATATGAACCGACTTGTAAATTATCACTGGCCCGGGAATATCAGAGAACTTGAAAATGTAATATTAAGGTATATTACAATGGGCAAGATAGAGGTTTCCGGAATTAACAAGGAACAAAGCGAATATAAAATTAAAGATACCGGAGATGAAATTACTGATCTTAAAACTGTAATGAAAAATTATGAAAAAGATTATATTACAAATATTCTTGAAAAACACAGATGGAAAAAAGGTGAAGCATCAAATCATCTTGGAATACACAGAAAAACCTTATTCAGAAAATTAAAAGAACACGATATAGAATAAATATCACCAATTGAAGTATTGATTTATATATTTTCTCTCTTTATGGAATCAAAAAAATTGTAAATTATTCAAAAATATCTTTATAGCCTGTATATACAGATGCAGCAGTTACAGGAACAAAAACAAACAAAATAACAAGCATAAATATAAGTGGCAGTAAAAAAGCTGAGAAAATACTGTTACCAAGAAAAACCGCCCCAAGACCAGAAGCTGCAGTTATACCTATTATTCCTGCAACTGCGATCGCTGTTAAAATCAGACTGTAAATTAAAAACGGAGCTATGTTTTTTACACACCCCTGGAAACTTAGTATTAATGCTTTTCCTGCTGATATATTGTGTATTGCAACCAGGGCAGGTGCAAACCAGTAAAACATTGTCATGGGTATTATTAAAGCAGTTATTAAAAGGGGAAATAAAATGAATATAAAAGTCGGTATTGCCGAAAAATTATGATTGAAAGCAGATAAAGCAGCTGTTCCAAATAAAGAGAATATAAGTGTAAACATAGCTCCAGCAATCAAAATAAAACATCCAACAAGAAAAAGTCCCAAAAGCACAAGTTGACCCATATTTTCCTGAAATCCGTAAAAAATACTTCCCGGCCTTAGTTCTCCGTATTCGTCAAGCTCTTTAACCCCCCTTAAAA
>Ga0136557_1001633_pt1 | contig 14062 bp, 8 predicted proteins | sample AntRauTorckE6832_FD_104796 | JGI IMG/M metagenome (GOLD analysis project Ga0136557, IMG submission 104796) | Saline lake microbial communities from Rauer Islands, Antarctica - Metagenome Torckler E6 #832 | ecosystem: Environmental > Aquatic > Non-marine Saline and Alkaline > Saline | place...
CGCGCTTTAACATGGTACATGGCAATATCGGCGTTCTGGATCAGCTGATCCATCGATTCACCGGATTCCGGATAGGTGGCGACACCAATGCTGACCCCGACGAACACCTCATGGCTGCCCAGTTGGAAAGGTTCGCGGAATGCCCTGATCAATTTGCGGGAAATCTGGCGGGCATCTTCATGACTGTGGATGGATGGCAACAGCAGGGTGAACTCGTCACCGCCAAACCGGGACAGGGTGTCACCCTTGCGCACGCATTGTTCCAGGCGATGAGTGACTGCTTGCAGGAGCCGGTCGCCCATGGCGTGTCCGAGAGTGTCATTAATCACCTTGAAGCGGTCAAGATCAAGGAACATGACGGCCAGTCTCTGTTCGCTTCTTCGAGCGTGGGTGATGGCGAGGTCCAGCCGGTCTTTGAACAGGGCCCGGTTTGGAAGCCGCGTCAGCAGGTCGTGGTAAGCCTGGAAGTTGATAAATGCTTCGGCTTCCTTGCGCTCGGTAACATCCCGTGCGGTACCGTAGTAGCGGGCTTCGCTGCGATGACTGATTTCGCCGGCATCCTGAGGCCAGGTCGCGGCGTCAATGGGAAAGGCGGTGATTTCAAAGTGTCGGGTCGCCTTGCGGCTGCCGCGGGTTTTCAGCCGGACTTCAAGGGTGCGGGGATTATGGGCCGAAATGTTAGGGCCGGTGAGGGCATAGGTGCCACGGGCCAGGTCGCGATTATCAAGAATATGCCGGAAGTGGCGCCCCAGAAGTTCTGGCTGCTGATACCCCAGCAAAGTCTCGACTTTGCTGTTCACAAAACAGAACCTGCCCTGTTCATCCAGCATGAACACGATGTCCGGTGAACTGTTGACAATATAGCGGTGCAGTTCCTCAGATTTTTCCAGCCGCATACTGACGTGTTCATGGGCACGGATCAGTGAGCGCTTGTTAAGAACGCTGTGCACAATCGCCAGCAATTCCTCCGGATCAAAGGGTTTGCGAATGTAGTCGAGGGCGCCGCGGCGGAGGGCGCGACTGACAGATGCGAATGAGCTTTCGCCACTGACAACCACAACGCCGCAATCCGGTTGCACTGATGACAGCTTGTCCATGACGTCGAAGCCGTCTGTACCCGGCATCCTGAGGTCGAGCATCGCCAGATCGAAGGTCTGTTCGTCAATCGCCCTGAGGGCAGCCCTGCCGCCCTCGGCAGAGGTGACGCCGTGGTCTTCCTGTTCGAGGAGTAAAGACAGGCTGGCCAGGAGCCTCGGGTCGTCGTCAACCACCAGAATCCTTGCTGCCTGCTTTTCGCTCGCAGTCTTTTCGATGCTCACAGGTGCCATTTCAGTTCGCTCGTTTGCTTTATAAGTCGCTGTTCATTTCCTTGTTTTCTGCCATCGGAAACAACACTTTAAAAGTGGTTCCCGCACTTCCCGTGCGGCAGTTGATGATGCCATCCATGTCATCGACAAGCTGTTTTACAACGCTCAAACCCAGGCCCCCGTGGCCCCGGCCCTTGGTACTGTTAACGGGAGAAAAAAGGTGTTTCTGGATGTCTTTCTGTAATCCGCTCCCGGTATCTGATACTTCCATTTCAGCCCACTGCTGGCCGTTCTGCCAGATGGGTGCACTGGTTCGAATGCTTGCTTCTCCGCCGTCTGTTAAATCGTCCAGACACTCGGCGGCGTTGCGCACCAGGTTGATCAGTATCTGGCGGACTATCGCTGCCGGCACTGCAATCACTGCCCGATCTTCGCACAGATGTACGCTCAAAGTCTTTGTTTCGCTATTGAAAAGGCCGTCTTCGAGCAGATCCCGAAGCAGCTTCAGCTCTTCATTAAGGTCGCACTCATCTGCCTGCCCGGTCGGCAAATTCTGCCAGCTCTTACCGATCTGTAGCAGCAGATCACCCGCACGGTCGAGTTCTTCACGGATAACATCCAGTTGCTGATGCACATCTGCGTCGTCCAGCCGGTTTTTCAGCTGATAGATATACTGGCGAATGATGGTCAGCGGATTGCTGACTTCGTGGACCTGACGGCGTATAGCTTGCTCGGCCAGCTCGTCGGCCATGGCATTCTGCTGTTCGGGACCGGCCTCGATGCTGCTCAGGGCCCGGGACAGGTGTGTGCAGAAAAGCTGGCCGATTTCTTTCGCCTGCTCCGCGCCATGGGCGTCAGTGCCGATCACGAAAACACCGAGGCAATGCTTGTGGCCGAAGGCGGGAAGCGTGACCAGTGACGGTGCCTGAAGCAGGTTCATCAACTGGCGATCAAGAACACTGGGTTCCCGGCTGCCCATCACTAGTGCCCGGGCTGTAGAGTAGCTTTCTGTTAACAGGCTGTGGGCCGGATTGGCGGATACACTAAGGTCTGCGGGTTCGCCGTTGCTGGCGGAGTAAAGTGTCAGCTCGTTCTCGGCGCCGCCGAAGTAAAGGCAGGGCAGGCCGGTGATCAGGGTCATGCTGGTTACGGTGGCTGCCAGGCATTTCTGTGTGCTGTCGTAAAGAGGTGCCAGGTCCATTGCCTGGTTTGCCATGGCCTGGCGAAGAACTCTTTGTTTGAGCTTTTCGTGGGAGGCACGACTGTCATAACTGGCGGACAGGGAGATACCCATAGACTTCGCCACGCCTTCCACTTCCTGATCGATGCGGCGGTTAATTTCCCGGGTAAGCTCCTCGTTGAGGCCGAATACGGTGCCTGCAGCGGCGATACCGGCAGCGTCGCCCTGAGCAAGACGCGTGGCCAGGCTGATCAGTTTGACCAGGTGGCTCGCATCGCGGATTTCCGCCGGCATGGCCTGCTGGTAAAGCATAGCGTCAGAGGCCATGGGGCCGAGCCCCCAATCGCTGACCAGCTTTGAAGCGATTTCGGACTGATGGTCGAAATAATATTGCCGGGCATCGCCCGGTGGGGTTTTCAGGGCAATCAGTTCACCGACGTTGTGAAGCATTCCCAGCATGAAGGCCTGGTCGGGCTCCGGGTAACGGGTCAGGGTTGCCAGTGCTCTGGCCGTCATTGCGGTGGTCAGGGAGTGCCGCCAGAAGTCCCGCAGCTGTTGCCATTGATCCGCCCCCAGTTCGAACAGAATCTGGCGCAGCGCTGCTGTCAGTACCAGGGTGTGGAACCGATGGGTGCCAAGGCGAAGAAGTGCCTGCTCAACTGAACGAATCTGTGTGGAAGCGCCATAGAGCGATGAGTTCGCAAGACCGAGGATGCGTGACACCAGGGCGGTGTCGACAGACACAATTTCACTGATAGCCCGGTAGGTTTGTTCCTGGTCGCAGGCTTCCAGTGCGCGGAGGGTTACCTCCGGCAAGCTGGGGAGCTGGATGTCAGGAGCGATCGCCATAAATATGCCTGTTACTGGACCTGGCTTTCTGATCAGATCCGGCTAAATTTTGATCATTGGTCTGGCAGAGGTTAGTCAAAAAAACGCGGTTTTAACGAGTTAACGATGATTATTTAAGCAAAGTATTAACCAGGATGTGACGCGTGTAAACTTTTTACGCATATCCTGATCTCCCGGAGGCTTTTTATCCTGATCTGTTACAGGACCTGTTTGGCTACAGTCTTGTAAAGTTTAGGCGTAAACTGACCGGAGTTTTCCGATTTCACTGATGCAAAATCATTCTATGGACCCGATCGCTGATCAAAAGGCCTCGATGACTGACGGTACTTCGGCTCTGCAGGCTCGGCGGCAGCCCAGAACACTCGCGATTACCGGCGGCAAAGGTGGCGTCGGCAAAACGTCTGTGGCGTTAAATCTGGCGCTCACGCTGGCTCGTGAAGGCTCGAAAGTGCTGTTGCTGGATGGCGACACCGATCTTGCTAATGTCAGCATCATGCTGGGTCGCTATCCGCAGCGCACCCTGGCTGATGTGATTTCAGGTTCCAGTTCACTGCAGAATATTATTATGTCGGCCGAGTACGGCCTTCATATCCTGCCCGGTGCCTCCGGGGTTGATCAGTGCGTCGATATGGATGCTGCGAGTAGCCTGCGGATACTCAAGGCTCTGTCACAGCTGGAAAAACAGTACGATTACGTCATTACTGATACGGCGTCAGGGCTGCAGCCCACGGGCATGCACATGATTGCCGCCGCCGAGCTGGCCTGTGTGGTAGTGACGCCGGACCCGGCATCCCTGACTGATGCCTTCTCACTGATTAAACTGCTGGTGCGCCGGGGCTATCGGCGAACGCCCAGCATACTGGTCAATATGGCCCAGGGAGCCAGCCAGGCGCGGACAGTTTTTCAGCGTCTTGAAGGCGCTGCGCAACGTCATCTTGGCGTCTCGCTCCACTACCTGGGTGGCATCTGGCGGGATGAAACCCTGCGCCAGTCGGTTCTCGATCAGCGCCCTGTGGCACTGCTGCCCGAGTCGGATCCTTCCTGCCGGCAGTTTCGCAGCCTGTCCGATATGCTGAATGTGCGGTTTCGGCAGATCGCTCCCAAAAAAGCCGGCGTTGCTGCGTACTGGTATCGGGTTTCGGGAAAGAGCTCCGGTAAAGCAGCGTCCAGGGATTCGGATAAGAGCGAGGCGGCCACTCCGGAATCTGACATTCGGTCCTGTCAGGACAAGATTGCTGATATTGGCGATCTTATTGCTGCCAGCAATGAATCCCCGTTGCTGCGTTATGATGCGTTTAACCAGTTTTTTGCACTCTTGGGGCGCACTATGGATGAAGCCACCATCGAGATTCTGCAAACCGGACTGGCCTCGTTGTCGTGGGAAAAGCTGGATCGTGATAAGCGTCGTCAGTTTGCGACCTATCTTCGTGACCTTGCGGATGAAGTCAAACCAGCTAAAGCGCCACTTCCCCCGGCCCAGCATGAGCCTTATTACGATCGTATAAGCTTCGGTGAGCAAAGCCGCCTGATTCGGGCGCTGAAAGAGCAGCCCTCCGACGTGGCGCTGGACCAGCTTCTTCGGTCACTGTCCAGAACTGGCGGAAATCAGCGCTGACACCCCAACCACTGCCCCTCAAGCATACGTGTAAGAAAACGTCATTTTGCTGCCACTTTTTGTAGCGTAACTTTGCTGTGTGTCACCGCACCGTCATTGTGCATGTGTAAAAATCGTGCCTGAACATGGTCCGCCTTTCCTTGACTTAGGTAGGGGTGGCTAGAAAGTGGCCCATAAAATGCAAATCAGGGAAGAAAGGGAAGAGGCTCGAGCCGAATTTCTGCAGTTTTGGGTAAAACACATTTGGATGAGAAGGAGTTCTCGATATGGCGAATAAACGAGTAAACAGCAGACCATCGGCATCCGGTGTACTGGAACACCTGAGCGGCAAAAAGGTTCTGATTACCGGGACTACTGGTTTTCTCGGTAAGGTCGTGCTGGAAAAACTGATCCGGACGGTTCCGGATATTGGCGGCATCTATCTGCTGATACGCGGCAATAAAAGTCACACGGATGCCCGCAGCCGGTTTCTGGACGAAATTGCCAGCTCTTCTGTTTTCGATCGATTGCGCCACGATGACAACGACGCTTTCGAATCCTTTATCGACACCCGCGTGCATTGCATAACCGGCGAAGTAACAGAGTCGCGTTTCGGTCTTGATGTCGCAGCGTTCAAAGAACTGGCCGGCAGCATTGACGCCTTTATCAACTCCGCAGCCAGCGTCAATTTCCGGGAGGAACTCGACAAGGCCCTGCGGATAAACACGCTCTGCCTCCACAATGTCGCCGCTTTGGCTGGTTACAACCGCAATATGGCGGTGATTCAGGTATCTACCTGCTATGTGAACGGCAAGAATGCCGGTCAGGTGACTGAATCTGTCATCAAACCTGAGGGGGAGGCCATTCCCCGCAGCACTGATGGCTATTACGAGATTGAAGAGCTTGTTCATCTACTGGAAGACAAGATTGCTGATACCCGCGCCCGCTATTCCGGGAAAATGCTCGAAAAAAAGCTGGTAGACCTGGGTATCCGCGAGGCGAACCGATACGGCTGGAGCGATACCTATACCTTCACCAAATGGCTTGGCGAGCAGCTACTAATGAAAGCGCTTTCCGGCCGCTCCCTGACCATTGTGAGGCCATCCATCATTGAGAGCGCCCTGGAAGAGCCTGCTCCGGGCTGGATCGAGGGTGTAAAAGTCGCGGATGCCATTATTCTGGCCTATGCCCGGGAGAAGGTATCGCTGTTCCCGGGCAAGCGTAGCGGTATTATCGACGTGATCCCGGTAGACCTTGTGGGCAACAGTATTATTCTGTCCCTTGCAGAAGCTCTGTCGGTGCCTGGCAAGCGTCGTATTTACCAGTGCTGCAGTGGTAGCTCCAACCCTGTCTCTCTCGGCGAATTCATTGACCATGTGATGGCAGAAGCGAAAAACCATTACGCCGAGTATCAGCAGTTGTTCTATCGTCAGCCGACCAAGCCCTTCATAGCGGTGAATCGCCGACTATTCGATCTGGTGGTCGGTGGCCTTCGTGTGCCTCTGTCCCTGGCTGACCGGGCGTTGCGCCTGGCGGGTCGGAACCGCGAACTGAAAATGCTGAAAAATCTGGATACCAGTCGGTCACTTGCAACCATTTTTGGTTTTTATACCGCCCCGGACTACATTTTCAGAAACGATGCACTATTGGCCCTGGCCTCGCGGATGGGTGAGCTGGATCGCTCTCTGTTCCCGGTGGATGCGCGCCAGATCGACTGGGCACTGTATCTTCGCAAGATTCATATGAACGGACTGAACCGTTACGCTCTGACCGAACGGAAGATGTATAGCCTGCGTTCTGCCAGAGCCCGCAAAAAAGCGGCCTGACGGCTGCCCTGCAATTGCTTCACATCCCTTTAGTGCCGGGCGCCAGGCCCGGCCAGTTAGTACGTTGGTCTAATTCATTGTTTACGCGAGTGCATGTTGAACTAGAGTTAGATATCTTCCGGGCCATCGAGCCCACACGCACCGAAATCACAATAATCAACAATGACGACAGACCCGGATTCTGCATCCAGTCTGTGTCCAAGGGGGAGAGTTATGAGTGCTAAACAGGTGTATCCGGTTAGCCCGGACGTTGCCAAACGGGCATTGGTTAATCAGCAACAGTATGAAGAAATGTATCGCCAATCGGTTGAAGATCCGGACACCTTCTGGGGTGAGCACGGCAAACGGCTGGAATGGATCAAGCCTTACAGCAAGGTCAAAAACACTACCTACGATTACGACAGCCTCTCCATTAAATGGTTTGAAGACGGGCAACTGAATGCGTCGGCGAATTGTCTTGATCGTCACCTCGAGACCCGTGGAGACAAGACGGCTATTATCTTTGAAGGCGATGACCCCGCCGATTCCCGCCATGTGACCTATCGAGAGCTTTACGAGGAAACCTGTAAATTCGCCAACGTCCTGAAAAGCAAAGGGGTCAAAAAGGGCGATGTGGTAACCATCTATATGCCGATGGTAGTGGAAACCGGCGTCGCCATGCTGGCATGCGCCCGAATTGGTGCAATCCACTCAGTGGTGTTCGGTGGCTTCTCACCGGAAGCATTGGGTGCCCGTATCGCCAATGGCAAATCCCGCTTCGTGGTGACCGCCGATGAGGGGGTTCGCGGGGGCCGCAAGATTCCGCTCAAGAAAAATGTTGACGCGGCGTTGGCCAAAGAAGACGCGGCGAACGTGGACAAGGTCATCGTGGTTAAGCGGACCGGCGCCGATGTGCCCTGGAAAGACGGCCGTGATGAATACTATGAAGACCTGATGAAAACGGCGTCTACGGATTGTCCTGCGGAGCCAATGAACGCGGAAGACCCGCTGTTCATGCTTTACACCTCCGGCTCTACTGGCGCACCGAAAGGGGTGCTGCATACCACTGGCGGCTACATGGTGTTCACCTCCATGACCCACGAATACGTCTTCGATTATCACGAAGACGACGTTTATTGGTGTACCGCTGATTTCGGCTGGGTAACCGGCCACAGCTACATTCTGTATGGCCCGCTGGCCAACGGTGCGGTAACGGTCCTGTTCGAAGGCGTACCCAATTATCCGGACACCTCGCGGATGGGTCAGGTGATCGACAAGCACAAGGTAAACATTGTTTATACAGCGCCAACGGCTATCCGGGCGTTGATGGCGGAGGGTGAGTCCTGCATGAACGGCACCACTCGCGAGAGTCTGCGGCTGATGGGGTCGGTAGGTGAGCCTATCAACCCGGAAGCCTGGGAGTGGTATCATCGGGTTATTGGTAATGGAAACTGCCCGATTGTCGACACCTGGTGGCAGACCGAAACCGGCGGCATCCTGATTTCGCCATTGCCGGGCGCTACCGATCTGAAGCCTGGCTCGGCCACCAAACCCTTCTTCGGGGTAAAACCCGCACTGGTAGACAATGAAGGTAAGGTGCTGGAAGGCAAAGCCGAGGGCAATCTGGTGATTCTGGACAGCTGGCCGGGCCAGATGCGCACCATCTTCGGTGACAACGAGCGCTTCAAGCAGACTTACTTCAGCACTTATCCGGGCATGTACTTTACCGGCGACGGCGCCCGCCGTGACGAAGACGGTTACTACTGGATTACCGGGCGCGTGGACGACGTGCTGAACGTATCGGGCCACCGGCTGGGTACCGCCGAAGTGGAAAGTGCGCTTGTCGCCCACAGTAAAGTCGCCGAAGCGGCGGTTGTTGGCTATCCTCATGACATCAAGGGGCAGGGCATTTATGTTTATGTCACCCTGGTTCATGGTGAAGAGCCAACCGATGAGCTTCGCAAGGAGTTGGTGCAATGGGTGCGTCAGGAGATTGGCCCGATTGCATCGCCGGACGTGATTCAGTGGGCTGATGGGCTGCCGAAAACCCGGTCTGGCAAGATCATGCGGCGCATTTTGCGTAAGATTGCGTCAAACGAACACGACCAACTGGGGGACACCTCAACGCTCGCGGATCCCGGCGTGGTTGATGATCTGATCAGTGGCCGAGCAAACTCTTGAGGAAAACTGAATGTCACAATCCATAATCGTCGCTGATGACCACCCCCTGTTTCGTGCAGCATTGAAGCAGGCGGTCAATCAGGCGGTACCTGATGCCGAAACCATCGAAGTGGACAGCATCAAGGCCCTGCAGGCGGCGGTTGAGTCGCATCCGGATGCGGATCTGGTCCTGCTGGATCTGAACATGCCGGGTGCGCATGGCTTCTCCGGGCTGGTCTTCATGAGGGGGCAATACCCGGGGTTGCCGGTTGTGGTGGTGTCTGGCTCCGAGGAAATGCAGGTGATGCGGCGCTCTATTGACTATGGGGCATCTGGTTTCATTCCGAAATCGGCGCCTCTGCCTACCATCACGGAAGCCATTCAGGCGGTCCTCGAAGGGGACGTCTGGCTGCCGGAAGGTGTCGCGCACAAGCTTGAACAGATGCACTCTGACACCACGGATTTCTCCGATAAGCTGGCTTCACTGACACCCCAGCAGTTCCGTGTGCTGGGCATGTTGGCGGAAGGTTTGCTGAATAAACAGATTGCTTACGATCTGGATGTGTCGGAAGCCACCATCAAGGCCCACATTACTGCGGTGTTCCGAAAACTGGGAGTGCGCAATCGTACCCAGGCTGTGATTGCGATTCAGCAGATGGAAATAGATCCGTCGGATACGTCACTTTCGGGCAATTGAATGGACCATTAGGGTTGGTAATAAAAAAAGGGGAATCCTGCAGTACAGGATTCCCCTTTTTTTTGCGCTGTAGCCGGGGTTTTACTTACTGGCGTATCCCAGCTTCTTGTCGACCAGATTGAAGCGGTCCTGCCCCTTTTGCCAACGGTCCAGATTGTCCAGGAATTGATCGGTCAGTGCCCGTTTCCAGCCGATAAAGTCACCACACATATGGGCGGTCATGATCACGTTTTCCATGTCCCAGAGTGGGTGATCGGCCGGTAGTGGTTCTTCCTCGAATACGTCCAGTGCTGCCCCCGCGATATCGCCGTTGTTGAGCGCCTTGACCAGGTCGTCCGTTTTAACCACAGGGCCGCGCCCGATATTGATCAGGCGGGCGGTGTTTTTCATGGACTTGAAAGTGTCGGTGTTGAACAGGCCCTCGGTCTGCGGAGTCAGCGGTGCCGCAATGACCACGAAATCCGCCCGGCCCAGTTGCTCGGTCAACTCGTCATTGCCGTGTACCGAAATGAAGTCGTCGCTGGGTCGCGGTGTGCGGGCAATTCCATGAGGTTTCAGGCCAGCGGCTTTACACAGCCGGGCAATTTGCCCGCCGATCGAACCGGCGCCCACGATAAGCACCTGCTGCCCTTCGGCCCGTTCAGTATCACGGTGCTGCCATTTGTGCTCGGCCTGAAGTCTGAGTGACTTCGGAAAATCCTTGGCGAACATCAGGATGGTGCACAGCACGTATTCGGCAATGGTGCGGTCGAAGATGCCACGGGCATTGGTGACGGTTACGTCGCCGTCAATCAGCGCGGGAAACATCAGCGCATCCACGCCGGCACTGGTGGCATGAATCCATTCCAGTTTGTCAGCGGAAGGCCAGGCGGCAGCCAGTGCCTCAGTACGGAAGTCCGTCACCATCATCACATGGGTACCGGGCAGAGTATCGTTCAGGGTGGCTTCGTCCCAGGCAAAGCGAACCTCTGCTCTTGCCTTCAGTGCATCCATTCCGGGAGGTTCCTGCTCTCCGGGTGCTGTCAGAACGGTTACAACCGGCTTGGTGTTTTGAGTCATCTGTCCTCCGCTGTGAATGCAAATCCGCATCAATCCTATAGTCTGGTATGTCCCCACTCAGCGGTCAACCAGAAGGCGGGCTCCAAAAGGCCTTTTGGCCAAAGGTCTTAGGCCCGGGGAGAGCGCTTTTAGCGGGCTTTTAACGCTATTGTCGATGTTTCGGTTTTTATCTCTTGTACGGCTTGAACATACTGGCTAACCTGCCAGAAGATGCACTATTTAACCCCCCGTCCAAGAGGTATGGTTTATGGCTGGAGCCGTCAATAAAGAAACCGGTCAGGCGACGCCGCGAAAAGTCAAATATCGCAAGACAAAGGCAAGCTGGAACCCGGCAATGCAGGCGGTTCCGGTGCCCGGTATTCGTCGGATGGTTAATTTGGCGGCCACCATGAAGGATGTTATCCATCTTTCGATTGGTCAGCCTGATCTGCCAACGCCACCTCATGTTATCGAGGCTTACATTGATGCGTTGAACGCAGGCCAGACTGGCTACACCATGGACGCAGGGTTGCCTGAGCTGCTGGTCGCGTTGCGGGATTACTACGGCAAGCGCTACAACCGGAAGCTGACCCGTGACAATATCCTGGTCACCAGCGGCGCAACAGAGGCAATGTACCTGGCCATTTCGGCGACCTCCGCGCCCGGGCGTCAGTTTATTGTGACCGATCCATCCTTCCTTCTCTATGCGCCGCTGATTCGTATGAATGGCGGCGAAGTGAAGTTTGTTCCGACCTATGCCGAGAACAACCATCAGCTGGATCCGGACGACGTCATCAAGGCTATGGGGTCGCGGACATTTGCACTGATCCTGAATAATCCGAATAACCCGACCGGAGCGGTTTACCCCCGGAGCACGGTCGAGACCATTATGGAAGAGTGCGCCTATCGTGGCATTCAGGTTTACGCCGACGAAGTCTATGACCATCTGACGTTTGATGACGATGATTTCGCCAGCGTGCTCAGCTGCTCGATGGACCTGGATAACGTCATGTGCATGAGCAGCTTTTCCAAGACTTACAGCATGGCGGGTCTGCGGGTTGGCTGGGTTATCTCCAGCCAGGCGGCGATCAAGTCACTGCGGCGGTTCCATATGTTCACGACCTCTGTGGCCAACACGCCCTCGCAGTATGCCGGCGTTGCCGCGCTGACTGGCGACCAGCAATGCGTGACAGACATGGTGAATATCTATCGGGAGCGAAGGGACAAGACGGTGGAGTTGATTGAAAAGACCCCATACCTCACCGGTTACAAACCCGGCGGCGCTTTCTTTGCATTCCCGGATCTGCCACCGCACGTAGACGGCTCAGACGTGTGCCTGCGCATGTTGAAAGAAACCGGCGTGTGCATGGTGCCCGGGGATGCCTTTGGTGAGCATTGCACGAATGCAGTCCGGATCAGCTTCTCCACCACCTGCGAGAAGCTGGAAGAAGCCTTTGACCGCGTCATCCCCTGGATGGCGAAACAGCAGTTCTGACGACCGTGTCTGCGCTGGAATCGGTTGAAGTGCAATGTCCGTACTGTTGGGAAATGCTGGATATCAGCGTGGACCCTTCAGTGCCGGATCAGGAATACGTTGAAGACTGCCAGGTTTGCTGTCAGCCCATCGTTGTTCACGTGGTGTTTGATGAAAACCTGGTTCCTACCGTCAATGTCTGGGCTGAAAATGACTGAACGATTTAATGTGTACAGGCGTGCCTTCTGTCTGCTTCTGCTTGCCGCCATGGCGATCCTGGGCGGTTGTGCCAGCTTTTCGCCCTACTCGGTGTCCGAGGGGACGATTGAAGGCTATTTGCGGGACGCGGTGGCCGATTTCGACAGACAACAGTTGCAGGGCGGCTCGCCCATTGGCCTGTCTCTCAGCAATGCAGATATTACCCTGGGCCCGGATGGGCGTGATGTTGCCGTAATCGATCTGACCGGGCAGGTATCCCTGAACGCTCTGGTGATGAAGCTGCCGGTGGATATCATGCTCAAGGTTGAAGGTGCGCCGGTCTACGACAGCAAGGAAAAGGCGATTTATCTTCGGCGGCTGCAGTTGCTGGACAGTCGGATTGAATCGTCCTTCTTCAAGGGCGATCTCAAGCCCGTAACGGACAACATTATGGGCGTGGTTTCCCAGATGCTTGAAACCATGCCGGTCTATCGGTTGGACCAGACAAGCGCCAGCCAGCGAATGTTCGGCATGGTGCCGGTGGACATCCGCGTCGCACCGGGCCGCATTGAGTTTGTGATGGCCGAGTAGCCTTACCCGGCCTTTTTCAACCGCTCACAGATGGCATCACCGATCTCGCGGGTTCCCCGACGACTGCCCGAATTTTCGGCCAGGTCCGCTGCTACGGCGTTGTAAAGCGCCTCACCGGCTGCTTTGATTTCCTTATCCCCGCGTCCCAGCCAGTCCAGCATTCGCGCTGTGGTAAACAGCATGGCGGTTGGGTCAGCCAGGCCTTCGCCGGCAATATCCGGGGCACTGCCGTGGGTAGGCTCGAACATCGATGGCATGTCCGGGTCATCCGGGTTCAGGTTACACGATGGCGCCACGCCCATGCCGCCGGACAGCACTGCTGCCAGGTCTGTCAGTATGTCCCCCTGCAGATTGCTGGCCACCACCACATCGAACGCCCAGGGCGCCTGAACAAACTTCATGCAGGCGGCATCCACCAGCTCGTGATGGGTGGCTACATCCGGGTATTCTTTAGCCATTTCCTCGAAGGCTTCGCTGTACATATCACCCCAGTAACGCAGGGCGTTGCGCTTGGTAATCACGCAGACCTGGCTTTCGCAGGTTTTGCCATCCAGGGTTTTGAACAGGCGGGCGGTGCCTGCTTCAGCGCGCTCTTTCGCGCGCTTGCGGGCCTGCTCGAAACCGTAGCGGATAATGCGATCCGTTGCCTTGCGGGTGAACACCTCCATCTGGGTGGCGACTTCGTCAGGCTTGCCCTTGCGCAAGCGACCACCCTGGCCGACGTATTCGCCCTCGCTGTTCTCGCGAATCACCAGCATGTCGATGTCCTTTGCGCGCTCGTCTGCCAGGTATTGCCGGGCGCCGGGTAACAGGCGGGCAGGGCGCTCGCAGACCCACTGGTCGAAGCCTTTGCGCATGTCCAGCAGCGGCGCCAGGGAAATGCTGTCTGGCAGCAGGTAGCGGTTGGGGTCAGATACTGGGCCAGGGTCGCCCAGGGCACCCAGCAGAATGGCGTCATAGGCCTGTAGCTGCTTTAGCGCATCGTCTGGCATGGATTCCCCGTGTTTCTCATGCCAGGCGTGTGACGGCCAGGGCAGGCTGGTCCATTCCATCGCAAGGTTATGTTGAGACTTCAGCAGTTCCAGGCAGCGCACCGCCTCGGCGACAACTTCGGGGCCTATGCCGTCACCGGGTGTTACCGCAATGCGGAAATTCTTCGCCATATCTGC
>Ga0136557_1001638_pt1 | contig 14037 bp, 14 predicted proteins | sample AntRauTorckE6832_FD_104796 | JGI IMG/M metagenome (GOLD analysis project Ga0136557, IMG submission 104796) | Saline lake microbial communities from Rauer Islands, Antarctica - Metagenome Torckler E6 #832 | ecosystem: Environmental > Aquatic > Non-marine Saline and Alkaline > Saline | place...
ACCATATCTCGAAAAACAATGATCGTGCCTATTAGTGATACCCAGGCCGCGCTAGACGCGGCACTCAGTCTCTCGAAAATGGGTGGCAACTGTTGGATTTGGGACGACTCAGGGACCGGAATCACCAAAAAATTTAATGAACCGTTCGACGATCCAATACCATTCTAGGAATCATCATGTACAAAGTTTACCTCAAGCACAAAGGGAAGCACGGGTCGGAGGTTGACCCATCGTCCCGCACCACCACACCAGATCCTGAAGCCGCACGAATCGCATTTATCAATCTGATAAAACAGGGCCAGCCGATATTTCAGGGCCAGCCCAGCGCCGCAGTGCTATCGCTCAACAACAAACAACTGCACTACCATCGTTTCGATAGAGAGCCTGGCTACACGGATTACGTCGATATTGAAAAGCCGATCAGGATGACACTATGAGCAAACCTAAATCAGATGGCGAGCGGCGCAAAAAAGCAGATCAGAGAAAACGGGATGCTGGCTTGGTCCGGGTTTCTGTTTGGGTGCCGGAATCAGAAAAAAACCAAATGCTGGAGCATGCTCGGAAGCTCGTAAACGCCAGCAAAGAGCCCTAAAATTTTGCGCGAGTTTTGCGCGACTGATAGGCTAAATACTGCAATTTTATGCAATAATCCCGCACCACAACGATTACCATACCTTTAAAAAACAAAGACTTAGACCCATCACCAGCTAGAGCATACGCCTTTTAACCAATTGGTCCCGCGTTCGAGTCGCGGACGGCCCACCAATTAAAACAAAGACTTACGCCGGTTTTACCCTCTCTGCTAATTTGGACTGCGCGAGTTTTGCGCGACAAGTTAGCCCGGCGCGCGGCCTGGATAGGCTGTTAGGTTTCCATATCTTTGTTTAGTTTCGGCTTTACGCCGGTACTAAAACGTCCGTCGTCGGTTCCTACTAATACGGATTTACAGTCGAACTCCTGGCGGACGTTTTTACCCCATACCTGGGCGCGGAGGTCGTGGTTACCTCCGGCGGCTTTCTTGCGGGCCTGGCCTAAAGCGGTACGGCAAGACGGCATATCTCTATAGACCGCCAGGCGCTCCGCAAATAGCGGCGTTTCGGTTACGTTCGATACGATCACAAAATACAAATAAACGATTTTTATCATGTGACTACTTTAGTGTTTTAACCTGGTGGGGTGACCTGTACAAAAGGTCGGGTTTTCCGTTTGGCGCTGTATTCGTGCAACCGTTCGCCCTGGTGGTCCGGGTTTGCGTTATACCAGAGGTCGCCGGTTTTACATTTACGCGTTGGCGTATCCTGGCGAAATATTAAAACCCGGTCCCGCCCGATATCTTTTAACCCGTAGGTCTTTATATCCGCGTCCGTAAATGCTTCGGACGCGGCCAGGCTAGCCGGGTTTGCGTCGGAGCATAATTTAACCATCCCCATTATTTTTTCCTCGTTGCCGCCTTCCGTTTTGCTTTGGGTGTCGCTAGTGCCGTCGCCTGGTTAGCCGCCGATTCGTTTAGGGCGTCTACTTGTGCGCGGGCCTGCTCCTGGACATTAATTAGAATCGCCTTAACTGTATCCGCTTCTTGTAACCCGCCCTGGAGCGGCGCGGACGCGGCCTTATCGCATAACATTTGGATAGCGCCTAACGGTAGCGATACGCTGGCCTGGTATTGGCCTTTAAATACGTCCATCGGGTGCGGCTGGTCTTGCGGTGCGCCCTGGCTGCCTTGCTGGTTTTTTGCGCCGTTGTTCTTGTTCATGGTGTTCATACTGTACCCTCGTTAGGTATTTTAGTGGTTTGTTGGTTTGTTGGTTTGTTGGTTTTATTTACTGCGCCCAGGGTAGATTCGGTTTTAAATCGTCGTCGGGACTGGTGGCGGATTTTGCCACGTGCATTTCCGTTATCTGGCGGTTTATCGCCACGAAGGGGTGGATATCTGTTTTTAACATTTCGCTAATCCAGCCTATTACTACCTCCTCGGTTAAATCTTCCCAGGCTATTAACTCCTCGGGAATAACTTTATCTAGGTTTAACTTCCCGTCGCTGCGGAGATTAATAAACGGGGTAGCGCCTTCAAAACTGGCGGTGTGCTCCTCTCCACAATCTGGACATTCTAAAAGCTGGCCGGTTAACGTCCACCAGGTATTCGTTATTAGATCCTGGACCCCCAGGACATTTACGGTTTTACATTCTTTAATCGCCATAGTGAAAATAAAACCGCTTTTATCTACGTCGTTCGTTACTACTGGCATATAGCCTCCTCGGGTATTTTCCTGGGTTTGGGTGGTTTGGGTGGCTTGGGTCCTGGTATGTAGTTTGGATCTAAACCTATAGCCCTTTTCAATTCGTCTATTTGGTCCTGCTGCGCCTTAATGGATTCGATTAGCAGGGGTACCAGTTTTTCGTAACGTACCGTTAAAAAGTCCTTTCCACTTCGGGAAATTCTCTTGCTAGTCTCCGGGTCGTGCGCCGCATCGAAAGGAGCGGGGGCGGTAGCGGACGGCATAATGTCGTATATTTCCTGGGCTATAACGCCGGTATCATTATATTCTTGCTCTACTGTATAGCCTACAGTTAGCGCGTATTCTTTTTTCCAGTCGAACATATACCCGCCGATTTTATCTAACAGTTCTAACGGGTTTTCGATTCGCCTAATGTTTTTCTTTAACCGACGGTCGGAGGTATTCGCATTTACCGCGCCCACGGCGTTAACAATCCCCCCGAACGTCATAGTATTATTGGTTAGGTTCATATTCCAAGGCCATTGCCCGTTATACTGCGCCCAGACTTCGGTATCGTTAACAGTAGGATTAGACAATAGATAAAATAGGTTTGAATTACAGTGCATCATAGCGGGCCGTCCGTCGGTGTCCCTTAACATAAATGTTGGGGACCCCCCCCTAAGCACCGAATAGTTACTGCCGAATCTAGTAGTGGTATCTAGCCTGCTCTTGAATTCTGTTGCTCTTGATTCGCCAATCATCGTGCAGGAGCCGGGGGACATTTGAAAATCCGTCGAAAGTCCGCCGGAGTTTGTACTAAAACCCATGATTAGGACTCGCGCGGCGCCGCCCGTTAACCACATCCCAAAATCGCCGACACCATCGGACATACCGATGCCACCACCGTAAGGACCATAGGTCCAGAACCCGAAACTACCTACACCGGTTCCAGGGCTAGAAGCATAGGCGTTTGTGTTGGCTCGGTACGACTTCTGGGTGCTGTAGTTCGTGGGGTCTACATAATAACTGGTGTCTTGGCCATCGTAGTACGTGTTTGCATATACGGCACCTGCAGCGGTGTAGTTACCGGCGAAGTCCCAGACATGCCTATCGGCTGCGGCTGTCCATCCGCCCAGCTTTAGCTTGTTGTCGTTGTCCAAACCGAACAACACCGCGAAGGATCCGGGCCTATGAAACGCCATCTGAGCTGCCGTGGTGATGCCAGCAGACTTAACTTCGATGCCTGGCGCAACGGTGGCCATATTTGCAGCGCCTCGGTCCACTGATATCTTGTGGAACGATGTGTGGGCACTCAAGTCAGAGTTATATCCTGTGTTGTCCTGGTCGTAGTATAGGTTCGACCTGATGTCGCCATTCCACGATTGAAGTGATCCGTAACACCTAATAACAGCACCTGAGTAATAGTTCAGGTACATCTCATTGCCGTTGAGAGAATCTAGGTGGACGTTACCACCTAGATTAAGCGACCCATTCCCGTTTGCATGAGTTATTACCCCCGCGACTTGTAGTTGGTTTATAACTGACGTGGACGCTGGATCAGTGTAGTAGCTGGTATTGTTGCTATCGTAGAACAGAGGAGCGCGCCAAGAGCCAGCGGCGTATCCGTGACCATCTCGAACCCCTAAAGAAAACGCGGCGGTGCCTCTGGCTATCGGCTGGTCCCTAATATTTGGCCCGAAACTAATACCGTTCCAGGAGCTAAAGTGCATATTGTTCTTTACACCTAGCCCTGTTCTGTTAGAGCCTGCGCCTATTTGGTTATATCCTGCGAAAGAAATACCGCCCGCCATTAGCAGGGCATTCCAGGCGGTGCTATTTAGGTCTAACCGGTAGGAGGTGTTTTGCGAGTCGTAAAACTCGGGCGCCTGTACGTTCACACCGCTAAGCAGACCGGCATCGACCAGTTGTAGTCTTTTAATGCCAGCGGTATACCAATTGTGGTCCGTGGCAAAATGCTCTGCGAAGCCAGTGTTCGACTTTGTTCTTATCTGACCGTACGCCTCTATGGTACCCAGACCATCAAAGAGTAGGCTCTTACCAGCTGGCATGTACTGACCATACTGACCCCAGTAAGCCTGGAGCACACCTTCATGGTACATGCCTGAAGCCCCGGCAGCAGCCCCATTACCTAGTCCTGACGCTAGTGACCCACTAGAGTCAATAAAAGTAGGGAACCGAACACCACCGGGTGATCTTGGGTACTTGGATGCAAACACGTTCTGGCACCGCCATATACCACCTGACGTGCTCCCTGTCGCTACGTCCAGGCGTAGACCTGCGTAAGCTGCGGCAGCATTGTTCACAGAGGCATTGACGTACACGTCCTGCCAGGAGCTAGCAGTTGGGGACTTCGCTGTACCCGTTGTGTCTCCCAGGTAATCCAGATCCTTATCATACAGGGCCAGTCGAAGCTCGAAAGCATAGTTGCTCGTATGCAGTATGCGAGCATTTAAAAGCAGGTCCTCTCCGTCCTGGACGGGTATCAGCACATCCCTGTCAACCTTTGTCTGCACCGTACCCCACCTGTTAGAGACGACACAGTTGGTGTCACCTGGTGACTCAGATAGGATGCTGCTCTTGTAACCGACAGCACCGGCACCTCCAAAGAAGTCCCAGGCCTCATTACCTTCCTGATCGAATGTGGAATCAGCAAGGAGACTGCCTCTGGAGGTGAAGCGGTTTAAAGCGCCTATACTGCCCACAGGGGATGAGTCCTCGTCCACTACGTGAGTGCCTAGCTTTACACTATTAACGGGTATAGAGCTGGGGTGTATCTGTATCCCGTTGTCCTGGGTTAGATTCGCGCCGGCCGCCGCGTTAACCTCTACAGTTTCGGACAAGGTACCGCCGACAAACTCTACGCCGCCGGGGCTAACCCCTCCTAGCTCGTATTTAGCCAGGGATACTACGCCGGTAGTGGCGTTAGTTGGTAGCTGGTAAAACGGTTCGATTAATGCGGTAGCGCTGTTAGATACGGAAAAACTACCGCGTAGAGTTTGCCAGGCGTTTTTCGCTAGCTCCGCGTTAGATATCGTAAACGTCCTGGTAGATAGATAATTAGCCGACCCGTTTAACTGGTCGCAACCTACCTCAAAATCGCCCACGTATCCGGTAGGTATAAATACCCGGAGTCTAAAATAGAGTATCTGGCCGGGCTCTGCTGGCTGGGCTTTTACTTGCGTCCGCCGCTGCAAAGTTCCGTTAGCCGTGGCCGTGCTGGCGGGTAATCCGTTCTCATCTCCAGTGTTATTAATCGCCCAGGCCATTAGTTACTCCTCCAGTATGTATCTAGCCCGCGCTCTTTTGATTTTGCGAAATACGGGTCTACAATAAAATTAGCCGTTGCGGCGGGTGCTAGATCTAATACCGCGTCCTGGTTCGCTGGTCCTATGGGGGTACTATCCGGCGCGCCGATAGATCCAGTTACAACCCATACGCCGTTTATTTTCGTGTATTGCAAGCCGGCGTCCGTATTCGTAAACGTGTCGTCCTCGCCTCCGTCGGTTTCGTCTACCGGTGCGACCGTTGAAACTATCGGGCGGTTTGCTGTTCCGCCGCTACTTTGTGGCGCGGGTAGGAAAGACTCACCAGTAAAGTAAACGCCTACATCCGTAATCCGGAGGACGCCTACGCTAGTGTTTTGATAGACCAGGGAATTTAGGGCTATTACTACCTGGCCCCATTTAGCACCAACTTTAGCGGCGGCGGTATGGTTAACCAGGGTATCGAATACGTCCGCCGTTATGGTCGTTACGGCCTCGGTTAGTACCAGGGTGGTTTTATCCGCCTGGTACCAATTAATAGATATCTGGATATTTCCGGAGACATACAATTGTAGAAGTATTCTAATGCCTACGGCGAAATTGTTAGCGTCGCTTTCTAGCTCGAACCAATAATCTTTTTTAACTGAAATTAGCGCACTTATTGGCGTGCCTTTTAGCCCATCTAGCGGGGTTATGTAGGTCGGTATCTGCTGGCCCTTGCCGGTCCGGAAAGACGTACTACCATAGAGCCAATAGGTTTTATCGTGCTCGAATTTTGTATCTAGCACCATGTTAGGCGGCGGGTCTGTTACCAGGCTAACGGGTACGTTATTAACGGCGGTACCAGGAGGCGCGCCCACGGTCGCTATAGTGTCGGACCAGGTAGTACCATTCCACCGTAGTACCAGGCCGGTATCGTCCTGGCTCCAAATATCACCTAGCGCCGCCGACTCTGGCGGGCTTGTGCTGTCTGAATAGTAGAGCGCTACCTTACCGTCGGCGGTGGCTTGTGCTCCGGAGGCGGCAAGTATCGCCGCTGGTATACGTTGGTCCTGGACTGGATCCCAACCCGTACCACTCCAGCGATAGCTAAAATTCTGGTCGTCTGTATCTATCCAAAGATCGCCTACGCCCTCGGCGGTCGGGGGGCTTGCTTGCCAAAAGGTTTGTATTTTATCGTCTACGCGGGTGTCGATTCCAGCGGCTACTAGCGCCAGGTCGGCGGCGTCCTGTAGCGCCTGGGTGGCGTCTACCTGGGCGGCGTCCGCTGCTTGCTGGGCGTTAAATATGGTTCCGTCCTGGACCGATACCCATACGGTGGAATTCCACCGGTAGAGCTTGTCCAGGTCGTCCGAATCTATCCAAAAATCCCCCACGCCGGCCGGGGTCGGTGGCGTGGTTTGCCTATACGTTTTTATTTTTCCGTCGGCGGTAGCTTGCGCCAGGTTCGCGGTGGTTAGTGCGGTCTGTGAATCTTGAATTAAAACCCAGGAGGACCCGGCCAGGTTATAGCGGTAAAGCGCGTTATTTGCGTCGCCGTCTACCCATAAATCGCCGTCGTTTAGGTTAACCGTGGGCGGGTCGTTTTGGAAAAAAGTGGTATGGGCGCCGGATACCGCGCTGTTTGCGGTCGTCTGCGCGGCGCCGGCGGCGATAATAGCGGCGGCGGCATTTGCCAGGGCGGAGCTCGCGGCCCGCTGGGCATTATGGGCGTTAATAAGTGACACGATAACGGTGTGGTTAGTGTCGTCAATAACCCACTCGTACTCCGGTACCGCTGGATCCGCCCAGGCGGTCGGTGCTTGCTCCAGGTACTGATAACCGGCGGTCGCCTGGCCGGTGGCATCTAGTATCTTTATCCATATATCTCCTATGTCCAGGTCAGGGTCTGTCGGCGCGAGCTCCTGGTAATAAAGCTCGGCCGTGTAGTCGGTTCGCGGTTTTGCTGTTAGCTGGACCGTGGCCTGCAGCCATGGCCCGCGGATCGCACCGCGGCCGGCTACCCGGAGTAGAAACTGGCCCGACTCTAAAACGATTGGTTGCCGGGTGCCGCTAGTCCTACCGACGGGCTGCCAGGTGGTACCACCGTCCGTGCTTTTCTCCAGTAGATAGACCTCGGCGCCTGGGGCTTGATTCCAGGTAGCTATCGCGGTGCTGTAATCTACCTCCGACTCCAGCACCACAAGACCAGTAACTACCGGGGCAACAGGGTCCGCCTCCAGGGCGTGCGTGTAGGTTAGCGCGGGCGCTGTTCCGGCTGCATCATGCACACTATCGACTTCCAGGAGCGCGGTAATAGTTACTCGCTCGCCAGTGGGCGCAACATCAACGACGACGGCCTGGGCCTCGAATGTCGAGGACGGACCAAACTGGTAAAGCGTCCGGACCTGGCCGCCGTCGGTGTAAGGTGTGAACCCTAACGAATCAGTTACTACAACCTCGTTAGGCGCTGCGCCAGCCGTGGCTAGAAAAGGTCCGGCCAGGGATCCGTTAGACTTTCGGAATCCTATGTAATGATTGCCGCCCGCGCTAAAATCGGCGTCCTGGCTTAACGTGTAGGTGGTACCAGATACCTCCAAGAGCTCGCCCGATTGCGCCCAGCCTGGCAGGTCGTGACCTATGGCGATTAAGTCCATAAACTGCGGTACTAGCCCCTCTAGCTCGGTCGTAAACTTTACCGTCGTGGACATTCTCTGCAGTTTTGCGGACTCGTAAATACCCTCGTTATATGCCTGCTGGCGGTCCACGATACCGGCTAGCTGGATCGTCTTAGGTCGTAGCTGGGTGGCGCCAGATAGCACGCATACAACCTGCTCCATCCTCCAGGTAGTTTTATCGAAATATTCGACTATTACATGGTCCTCGGTTTCTTCGTCCGGGAAGCTGTCGTTAATCGAAAAACTCCCCGCTACGATGTTCTCCGGGGTAAACAAGGTAACCGGCAAGGTCTGCGCCTGGTGGCGAGTAAATGAAACCAGGGACCCATCCAGATTAGGCGCGCTGCGACCGGTCCGTAGTAGTAACCCTAGATTTTTCCATAGATTCCCCAGCCGGTCGTAGCGGTAGTTAAACTCGTCGGACCTGGCCTTCCAGATTGCATCTAGCGCCTGGAGTCTATCCAGGTCTATTTCGTCGGCTGTTTTATTTCCACCATGTCCGGCGGTTAGCATTGCTCGCACAGCGGGTGCTATGTCCCTGGTCGCGACTGGGGCCGTCCAGGTGGATCCGTCCCAGGTCGGTAACTTTCTTGTTGCAACTATGTTAAATCTAAATTGTGATTTTGCGGACAGGTCGTTAGTGGCATTAGCTCGTACCGCGATTAACGAAACGTCGCCGTAATTCTGATCCCCGGTTATATACGCCTTTAATCCGGACCATTCGATTTCGTTTTGTACCCTGGTATCCGTTTCCTTAACATTTACCCGCTTTACTCTGGCCTCGTATCGGCCTGGCGTTACGCTAAACCGGTGGGTCTGCCGTACTACGTCACGGTTAGCAGAGGTAACGGTTTTTGTGCCCAGGGTAGTCCACGTTCCAGCGCCCACCGGATCGCCCAGGGCGTCTACCTCGCGGGCTTGCATTTCGATAACCAGATTAGTCCAGCGCCGAAAACTGCCGGAGGACTTAGTGTAATAAACGCCCCTGGGCGCTACAAAATCGAAGGCGAGCGCGTCCGCTTCTGTCCCGGTTTGATTTGCTATAAATGGGCCTTTATAACTCTGGTCGTCGAGGTCAATACCGCCAACCTCTACCGAGCTCTCCACGTTGTCCGGGAATAGCGTTACCTGGCCGCCTGGCTCTATAAACTCCGTGGAGATTTCCGCGAAGTTTGTAACGTCCGTGTCCTCTACTTTCAGGGTTTCGTATTCATACTCGCCGTGGCCGACCAAAAACAACTGATAGAGGATCTGCTGATTATTCGCGCCGAATTCTCTAAACGGCTGCGCGGCCAGGTCGGGGTAAAGTCTAACGCGGCCGTAGTGGTCGGGGATCGGCTGGTACAACCTGGCGCGGTTAGATTGCGCCTCTAGGTTATAGGTCGGGGACTGCTCAAAACCGGAGCTATCCGTTTCTGGTTTTGGTAATAGCGCGATTACGGCAAAGGACGCGGCTAGCGCTACGGCGGCGCCAATAGCTAGCGAAATAGGATCTAAGCCGGCGGGGAGAGACTGGAAAATAACCGTATCGTCCTGGCTTAACTCATGTACCCAGGCGTCGCGTAATATCGGATCCCCATTTAGATAGCATACGGTAGGCAATACGAATTCGCCGCGCTGCTCGAACCATTGCTGGATCGTAGAGCCCGCGCGGACTTCCTCATGTACTACATCGCCCGTTTTAAAGGGGTTTAAATATTGGGTAATTTGCGGCATTTATAGTAAGTCGCTGTCCAATGATTACGGCGGCACCAGGACGGGGATACCGCCGCTACTTTGCCGTTTATTGTGTGTAGTATTTTCCCGCCGTCGAGCTCGGTATATACCCCTACATGCGTAATAACGTGTCTTTGGGTTAGCGCTACGGCGGCGCCTTCAATTGGTCCGCACGATTCCCAGGACTCGCCGCTATCTATTTCCTCGCGGATTTTCCGGATACCTTTTTTAGCGGGCTCCCGGTACTCCTCGAAAGTGGGTAAATCTACGCCAAACTCTGCGGCGTAAACGTCGGATAAAAATAGCCAGCATCCGTTAACGGGGTAGCTTTTACCGACCCACTTAATAGCCCAATGCACTAGCGCACTAACCCTGGGAACCGTTGCGGCGTAATTAAATCGCTAGGGTGCTTTCGGCCTACAATGGTAGGCGCTGCCAGGGTGGCGGTTACCTGGTCCAGCGTTACGTTTGTGCTTTTTAGTGAAACCTTTAGCGGTGGGTCTATTTGTGGCGCTGTTAAATCCGTCGATAGGTAGGGTCGATAAATTACGTTTATAGCTACCGAGGAGCCCCTGGTTAACGCAATATTCGCCAGGACCTCGCCTACGGATCCAATCGCCAGGCGGGCCGGGGTATAGCTGGAGGTCGTGCGCTTTGGTGGAACAAAACGAAACTGTCCGGCCGTGAATAGCACCGCCTGGCTAGGGTTAACTGGCGCGCTGGCTTCCAGGGTGGCGGTAACGTCCTGGTAAGAATTAACCAGGCGTATAGGTAGAGCCCCTGGGAAATTAGGGTGGATAATCTCCAGGGTTTCCAAAATGATTACGTTGGTCGGGGCCGATACTAGCGCCTCTTTGTATGCTTCGGTATAGGTCGCCATTAGGATAGCTGCCCATCCAGCCAGGTTTCCGTCTGCGTTACCCGGTTATAGATTTGAATTTCTGCGGCTACCTCCCAGCCGTAATCCGTTTTACTGTGCTTGTACATGCTCTCAAACTGGCAAACGTGGAAAACTTGCGGGCCGGTGCTGGTCGCTATCAGCATCGTAAATTTGTCGGCGCCGTCGCTTATTTTGAATCTGTACCACGCCTCGAAAATTTGGAATTCTGGCTGGGTTACAAATTTGAATTTGACGCGCCAGGCGGTGGGCGTGTTGCCGAATCTGCGGCGGGTTTTAACTCCGCCGCTCTCGAACGATGTACGCGAAACAGGATCTACCTGGGTTAGCGAATTACCATCATAAACGGGGCCAGGTATAACGCTGGCCGGGTAGGCTTCAAAAGACATTTATTAACCCCTGGTCGCTAATCGTTCTACGCTGTGCGTTTCAGTTAACGCCCTGGATATTTCGCCGCCGTTAGCCAGGTCCTCGCGGATCATATCTATTGTTAAAACGCCGTCTAGCATTTGGGACCTGGTGGAAACGCCGGGCGCCTCGTTAACGATTACCTGGAAGGATCCAGCACCACCGCCGGCGTTACCCTTTAGAAAAGACTTTAAATCGTCGTTTTGGTTTGGAGATAGTACCCGCTCGCCTTTGTCTAGGAGGTAGGTACCCTCCTTGGGTACATTTGATAATCCACCATGAGCAATGCCCGCGATACTGGTACTAAGGACCTCCGCTAACGCGAGGCCGCCCTGGATCCTGGCGGAGATCGCGGTAGCTCCGGTCGGATCGACCGCCAGGGCCGCCGCGACGGCTGCCTGGGTATTCATCCGGATTCTGATAATCGCTACGGCTTTTTCTGCGATTAACGCGAGTTTATGGGCGGCGCTACCCTCTTTAAACAGGACCTTACCTAGACCTATGGCGTTATCCGCCACAGCGTTGTCTATGTCCATTTTAGCTTTGGCCGCGTCCTTTTTGTCTGCCGCCTGCTTTAACTCAAAATCAGCTATACCTGCTTCGATTCTCCGCAATCGTTCGTTATTCGCGTCTACCTCGTCCTGGATTTCGGTAGCCTGGCGCTCGGCCTTTAGCTCTCTCTCCTCCTCGTACTCCAGTAACTCCCGCTCGCGGTATTCTGCGCGGAGCGCTGCTAACGATTCAAACCCGGCGCGGCGTAACTCTGTCTCGGATACTTGCAGGGTGGCAATATCGGCCAGGCGCTTTTCATGGGCCATCTTTTGCTGCAGGTCCTCGCTGGTTAATCGCTGCTGGAGCATAGCCAGGGTTTTAACGCCTTTCTCCTGGGCAATTTTTAGCTGAGCGTCGGCGCGCTCGATTTCTGCCTGGGTGGCGGCCTTCTCGCTTGCGGCTACCGCCTGGTTTTTTTCTTCGTTGCGCGCCTGGATCCTGGTTACAACATCACCGTAACGCGCCTCGACCTCCGCGGACCTTTCTTTTAGTTGATTTAGCTGCAGATCTAAAAACCCGGAGTCTCCGCGTCCGTCCGCTTTGGTTTGAAGGTCGTTTATTCTCTCCTGTAACGCTGCTCGCTCGTCGTAGAGCCGGTCAAATTCGACCTCTAGCGAGGGATTAACTAAGCCCAGCACCTTTTCCAGGCCGGCGCTAAGCGTATCCAATACGCCCCCAGCGACCTCTCCGGGTGCGCCTTCTCCCAGACTTTCAAGTAAGCGCGCCCAATATTCGGTTAACAGGTCCACGCGGCCCGCCAAACCACCGCCAGCGCCAGCACCGGCTCCGCCTATTTGGCTCTGGAGTTTATCCAGGATTAGAGTCTGTGCCGCGGCTACCTGGCCGGTAGATTCGAGCTCTTTAATTAGGTCCCTTTCGGATTCTGTGAAACTAACGCCGGATCTTCGGAGCGCGGTTAATCCAATGGTAGGTGATTCCAGGGCCTTACCTAGCTGTAGCGCGGACTGGCTTACATCGGTACCCATAACCTCCGCCAGGTCCTGGGATAGCTCTATGGATCTGGTAAAGGTGTCGCCCTGGACGGTTTTAAAGGACAGTAAAATACCCTGGGCCTTTCTAATGCCTTCGGTGGACGCCAGGGTATCCCGGCCCACTCTAAAAGCCATATCCTCTAACTCGCTGGCCGTTAACCCGGCGGCGGATCCGGTGGACTTTAGTAGCGCCTGGATTCGTAGCTGGGATCGCTCCGCGGCGCTCCATGCCTGGAGGGATTGGTATACCGCAAAAGATACCGCCGTAATGGCGGCGCCCGCCGCAATCATGGCCGGATTAACACCGCTCCCCGCTATGCTAGCAATAGAGCTTAGGCGGCTAGATACGCCACCGAGAGGACCCTGGAGGACTGCGACGTTTCGCGCCGTAGTCCTGGATAAATTGCCGAACTTACTTACCTCTTTGCCGGTTTTCTTTGTTGAGTCTCTAAGCTCTTTCTTTTTCCGCTTTGTCTCATCTACTGCAGATTTAAACTGGACGTTATTTAGCTCAATCGAGGCGGTTAGTCTGGTTAGCTCGCCCATTACTTATTCCCTTTAAACTGAGCCACGATACTGGATATTGCGCCTTTCATTTGCTCGACTGTCTGCGACTTCTTAGGCTTAACGCGCGGGTGAAATGCCTCTAGCCCCGGCGCTTTTTTGGCCCATAGTTTCGCCATGGTATGAGCAATCTGCGCGCCATAAAAATTACTGATAGAGGGCCCAAAAGGCGTATCTAGCCAATACTCGTACCAGGCAAAATAATCCTGGGCGGTAATTTCGTGCATTATGTGGACGTTACCCAACGAAAGCGCCAGGGTGCGAGCGAAGCTACGCGGCGGACGCCGGGCAATTACTTTTTTAGCTGGTTAGCGTCCAGTTTTTCCACGGACCGCTCGTAATCTATGCCGTTGTAATCTGCGGCCTTGTCGAATAGTTCCGACAAATCCGCACGGCTTAAATTCTCCTCGCATTCCTTCCGGAGCTCCGCTAACTCTATCTCCACGCCTGGGAGCAAAGACCGGGAAACCAGCTCTATTTCGACTCGCGTATGGTGGGCAATCATCGCGCTACGGGCCTGGTCCGGCTGTCCAACCTGACCATTTAGCGCCAGGTCGAAAATGGTAGCCTCGTCGTGCGCGGAGATTTTAAACAGGCGGTATTCCTTCTCCCCGCCGCCCTCCTCCTGGAGGGTGGCGGTAGTGTGAGCCCGACCAGGGAAAAGACCAGCCATTAGTCGGGATCCGTTACGGTGGGCTCGCCTGAGACCTTAATTTTAATAGGTCGCATTAGGTCCTCCTCCGCCGGGAT
>Ga0136557_1001639_pt1 | contig 14028 bp, 11 predicted proteins | sample AntRauTorckE6832_FD_104796 | JGI IMG/M metagenome (GOLD analysis project Ga0136557, IMG submission 104796) | Saline lake microbial communities from Rauer Islands, Antarctica - Metagenome Torckler E6 #832 | ecosystem: Environmental > Aquatic > Non-marine Saline and Alkaline > Saline | place...
AGTAGAACCCTGCCGGCATAAAACGATCCAAGCTGTCGATGATGGCGAGCTTGTCGTTTTCCGGCGAGCCCGCGACATTCTGTGCTTTGACCACCATGCCGTCTTCAAGCAGGGTATTTTCGGAGCGTACATTGGGGACACCGTCAATTTCCATGGTGGTATTGCTGCATTCTCCATCAAGACTGTACAGCCCGCGAGGACGGTGGTATTTGAGGCTTCGCCCGAAGAGGCGTACACCCCCGGCAAAGAGTGCTGTGGCAACAGTATCACCAGCATAACCTTCGTAGATTCTGCCGGCAAAGCTCAGAGACCTTTTCTCGCTCGGGTTGATACGCAGGGTCTCCATGTTGGCAAGTCGTTTCATGTGGTGGCCTCCGGTGTGTCTACTTCGATATTTTTTGCCGTGTCGCGGTGGGTGGTAAACCAGGAGCCGCAGCCATCGCGGTGAAACCACCATTCCTTAACAACCCCGATCTTACAGGTGTTCATATGGACATACTCACACCAGTTTCTTTTACTCAACCCTTCTTCCTCGGGCCTGGGACCTTTGTCTTCACCACCATAGCGAAACTCATATCCGTTGCGTTTTCCGCAAATGGGGCATGTTAGTGTTAATGCCATAATGTCCTCTTCTAGTTGTCCGGGCTATAGTTCACCAGGGCGGGGGTCTCGCCCATCAGCTGGTGATTCTCGTATCTGCGCAGATTGAATGGTTCGAGCATTTTCGGGCACTCCTTAGTGGCCATATACTCGGCCATGTATTTTCCCGCGGCGGAGAAGGATTTAAAGCCGAAATATCCCCAGCCGCAATCCATATATAATCCTTCTAGGGGATCATTGCCGTCAAGGATAGGAGCCATATCCGGGGTCATGTCGGCAAGTCCTCCCCAGATACGCATGAATTTCACGCCTCTCAGGCAGGGCAGCCAGTCGGACAGTGCTTCCGCCTGGTGCTTGATATAGTGGGCGGTGTTTTGCGTGGTATAGTTAGGCCATGGATCCATATGGGCGCCGGTTGCAATTTCGCCCTTGAGCGTCTGGTTGGCATAGCAGTGATAGGCACCTGAGGAGACAACATGGTTGAGCAGCGGCTTAAGTGGCTGGGTAACCATTGCCTGAATAGTGAGAACACTGATTGGGAGTTTAATGCCCAGCATATTATAAAGTATACCGGCGCTATATCCGCCGGCCGTCACCAGCAGACGTGATGTGTTGATTGTGCCGTGATTAGTGGTCACACCGGTAATTTTACTGTTTTTGCTGTGAATTGCCGTGGCTTCGGTCTGTTGGTGAATATCAACATTATATCGGGCACATCCTTTTGCCATTCCCCAGACAACCGCATCATGCCGAACAACTCCTCCCGGGGGATGATACATGGCGCCATGAATGGGGTAGGTGATGTCTTCTGAGATGTTGAGGGCCGGCACCATCTCCTTGGCCTGTTTTGCATCGAGAAAATGGCTTTCCACGCCGTGAAACTGGGCGGTGGAGATTGCAATCCGGGCAGCCTTTATGGCGGCTTCGCTATGCACCAGATTGAGATTGCCGCAATTATTGAACATGAGATTATAATCAAGCTCTTTGGTAAGAACCGGCCAGAGATCCAGTGCTTCTTTGTAGAGCGGAACATTATACTGGGTACGCTGGTTTGCCCGGACAATGGCGGTGTTGCGTCCGGCGCCGCCAAAACCGATGAAACGTTTTTCAAGAATGGCCACATCGGTTATGCCGTGCTCTTTAGCCAGATAATAGGCAGTGGCTAAGGCATGAAGACCACCGCCGATGATGACCACATCATAACTGGATTTCAGTCGAGGCTTTTTTCCCCAAAGAGGGGTGCAGTCAAGATACATATGCTCTCCTATGTCCGAAAAGGCTCTTGTGCAGGTACGTTCGGTGTAGCGACCTTCTGTTTGTACTATACTTGTGAAAGAAAAAGTGTCAAATATTCGGAAAGGTTTACATATCGTCAAAGGCAGTGACAGTGCTGCCATTGACCGTTTGACAAATGCCGAGGACAACTCTCTGGTTGTTATTGTATCGACTTCACGCTATCCCTGTGAGCAGTTACAAATACCGGGGGGAGTTACATTACGTCGCTTCCCCCATAAGCAGTTACGATAAAAGCACTGAGCGATCAGTTTCCTTTCTGCCCCCGCAGTATCCCGCCAAGCGCCGCTCGTGCGATATTGGGGTTTTCAAGGAGTCTGCGTCTGGAATAGCCGAGCCACTTTTCTCCATAGTGGACGTAAATGCGTAAGCGGTGGCCCTCTGCGACAATGAGATCACGGAGCTCCGGGTCTACACCAAGCAGCATTTGAAACTCATACTGCTCTCGCGTCAGTTTGTATTTTCGTATGAGCTTCTGGGCGGCGAAATAGAGCTTTTCATCATGGGTTGCGATGCCGACATAGGCGCCGTAACTCAACATCTGATCCAGCAATTCCACAAAGTTTGCGGTAATGAGTTCGGGGTCTTTCCAGGCATATTGGCGTTTAACGAGAAAAATTCCTTTGACCAGCCGCAGGTTCATATGCTTGTCGCTGAGTGCTTCCACGTCATCGTGGGAGGACCGCATATATGACTGAATGGCTGTGCCGACATGGTTGGGGAATTCTTCCCTGAGGCGCCGATAGATATCCAGGGTCCCTCTGAGGCTTTCGGTATTTTCCATGTCAAGGCGGATAAAAATGTCCAGCTCGTTGGCTTTGGCAACGATATCAAGGAGATTGTTATAGGCATACTCCTGGTCGAGCAGCAACCCCATCTGGGTGGGTTTGACGGAGAGATTGGCATCCAGATTTTCCTGCTTGATAGTTTCCAGTATTGTCATGCACTCTTCTTTGAAGGGGAGCGCCTGCTCTTTTTCGGTTATATACTCACCGAGGATATCAAGCGTTGTTTCAATACCTTTTTGGCTGAGTTCATGGCTGAGGTTGACCGCGTCGTCAAGAGAAGGTCCGGCCACATAATCTTTGGCAAAGTAGTGAACGATTGGTGATGGAACGTGCATGATCGACTTTGAAACCATGAAGTTAAACAGTGACATAAAGACCTCTCTGGTATTGTAGTCTGGTTGAGTTGACCTCAAAGACCGTCACGCTTTAAAGGTATACCTTGGCTATGAAGACAACGATTCGGTGACCACCTGATAGACACCAGGTCGTATTTTTTCTATCCGGCCACGCTTGATAAAGCGGCTCAGGGTATTGCTGATGACGTTGCGCCCCTGGATGGTCATGGCAGTGGCGATACCTCGTTTTTCGGCCAGATCATTTTGCAGATCAATGATATTGAATTGGTCGTATTCATAAAGGAGCCTGTCGATTTCTTTGGTCCAGGGGATGCGATGCTTATTGAGGTTGTTTTCTTCCTTTTTCCTCTGCGCAATGCTGCCGGTGGCAGGTGGTGAGCCGGCTTCTATGGCTCTTAGGGCTATGTCGATAAGCCGAAGCTGTTCTTCATGGAATTTTCGCTGTTGTCTGAGCATTTCAATTATTTCCGGAGAGTTATGCATCATGATGTCACCTTATTGCTCGTGTTTTCGTGATGGCTCACAACCGATGGTATTTTCCCTTGATCATGCTTGAAACCATACATCTTATGTCCAGTATCTGGTTACGCCATCCAGTTCCTTGCAGACATCATCAGGCAGCGGGGTGGGCTGGTGGGCCATCAGTGATAGGGTGCGCTGCCGGACTCTCGCTGTCAAATCCTGAGCCCCTTTTTCCTTCCAGTTATTATAACCGTTGCGGTCGAAAAGCGCGGAATACCAAACATCGCGGAAATGTTTTCTGGTGTGTTCATGCATCAGATAATGGCCGCCGGGACCGATGGAGTCGATGACATCCAGCGCTAGTGCCTCTTCACTGACGTCCAGGCCGGAGCTGTACTGGCCGATCATATGAAGGATTTCGTTAACCAATACCATATGCTCCGGGGAAACCATGGTTGCATACTCTAACAGACCGGCATCATGAATCATTCCGGCGCATCCAAGAGTTGAGGAGAAGCAGGAAAATACTGCTTCCGCGGCAGCCTGCGCATCCGGCAGTTTTGAGTCCGAACAGCCTGCCGTTCCGTAGAAAGGAATGTTATAGTGCTGGGCGATCTGTGACTGGGCGGTTATCATCAAATTCATCTCCGGTGCTCCGAAGGAAAAAATCGTGCTGCGCATGTCCATAATTGTGGAGAGATGGCCGTAGATGACGGGGCAGCCTGGAGCGACAAGTTGATTAAAGACAAGACAGGCCAGGGTTTCGGCATTTCCCTGTACAACCGTCCCGGCAAAGGACATTGGTCCCGTACTGCCGGCCTGCACCCCGGCGTAGCATATCTGGGGGATGTTATGACGGGCGCAAAATGTCATTTGCTCCACCACATGATCAGCAATTACCAGCGGTGAGATTGTGGTTACAAAGGAGGCTGCCGGTGGCATGGTGTCAAAGCAACGCTCATTTTGCGTGGCGATTTTGATCATTGTGTAAATATCTTTGAGGCTGTCAACGGATGTGCTTGAAAAAACCACCGGCTTTTCAGAAAAGTGCAGGGCTTGGCGAACTGCATGGCGATCGGCAAGCTCAGGGGGGACATCGGAGATGGCGCCAAAGGTCATGGCCCAGGTAAAATTGGGCAGTGCATCGGAAATTGTTACGATCTGCCGACAATCCTCCAGGGTAAGTTGGCGCCGCATGCTGGTGATCGGATCGAGATAATAAACATCATCGATGGTTGCACCGAAGTAGCTGGATGTATTGTCCAGAACAATTGCCTCTTCACCATTCCGGTTTGCCAGGCTGATGCGGGAAGGTGCCGTTTGTAAAGATTTTTCAAGTAATTGACGGGGAATGTAGACCCGGTTTTTGTCGATGCGGGCGCCTGCACCGGAAAAAATCTCAAGCGCTTCGGGATGGGTGACTTTGATACCGGTATGCTCTAGCACCCTTGCCGTGGCATTGTGAAGCTCCTCAATCTGATCGTCGTTGAGGACAGTGAGCCTGGGTTTGAATGTCAGGTTTTTTTTCATTGTACAAAGCTCCCGCATAGTCTGATAGCCCTTACCTGGTGCATTTTCAGACAGGATAAAAATGCACTACACCAACAGTTCGGAACTCCTGAACACACTTTTTCATACCATTTGCTTAATTTTATTGTCAAGAAAAATGATAAGTAAGAATATGGGAACTCATTGATATGTAAAGTGGATGCGGAGATTATTTGGTTTGGGGGGGGGTTATAGGATGTTTTTAAAAAGGAGGTGATTTGTTCGGGGTCGAGCGAAAGGAAAAAAACTGCATATCAGAAAGAATTGAGCGTTTTTGCTGCGAAAAGGTACGCGAGCCAAACGGGCCCCCGAAGGAGCAATTTCTCAAGGTGTCTTAGGCCGGATTGATCTCTGAAGGACCTGGTGGCCTGTACGCAGTTACTACCTTTTAAAAACGAATGAACGCTCCGCCGTAAAAACCTGAGAAGTCAGCATCGACGTATATTCCAGATTCATCAAGGGCAACATCGAGAATTCTATAGCCTGCAAATACGCCTGTTAATGGCAGAGGGGAAAATTCCAGTTGCATATCGGCATCAAGAAAATGGTTGTCACCGTAACCGAGATATCCGATTTTGCCGTTGATACCGAGAAAATCCGCCAGAGCGATATGCCCACTCAGGCCGACTGTGGGGAGGGGAACTGTGGCTGAGCCCGAATTTGTTGATTGCGTGGAGAGATCGACGAGTGAGGCCGTGGCGTCGGTGATTTTGGCCGCCACAGTAACACCAAGCTGCAGTCTTGATGGTGTGTCATCCATGTTGATGAAATACCAGGTAGCCCCTACATCCAGAATGTCGAGATCGAGGCTGCTTGCAACCCTCTGGTCGGAGCGGTATGTATTGCCATCGAAGGTGATGGTTCTCGTGAGCACGGAATTGCCTTGAAAAGAAAGTGGCAGATAGCCTGCGGTAATTTTGAAGTCTCCCAGGGAGAGCGCTGCTTCCGCGATCATATTGTTGCTGTTATCAAGGTCAAGATCTTCCTCCAGGTCGACTTTTGAGCCAATTCCGTTATTTTCTACTGCTACATGACCACTTGGGCTGAGCAGCTGGTAGCCTAACTTGAGTGATAGGGTCTCGTCTGCGATGGCTGCATTCGAAAAGAAAATAATGAACAGCATAACATGTCCAATCTGCAAAGCCTTTGTCATTGAAACCTCTCTATTTGTAATCAATAAATCTCTCTCCGAGACACAAGAGCAGCAGGCTACAATTGTTTGCTCCCTCTGTCAAGCGGGGATAGCGTGGATGTGGAGGCTTCTGAAGCTCCATTGCTGCCCAGGTTGCTCTAAAATAAACATGATTGGTCTTTTTGCTTTTTTATGTGTCTGTCTTGTCTTTCGTCTGTGGAGTTGAGCTTTAGATAAAGAAACTAGAAGGTAGAAGGTCTAAATGGAATTGTGATGTAGAAGTGGAAGGTGTAGGGCCTGCAAAATGATAGGCAACAAACTGGATCGTCGTCGTTTTTTTTGAGGGAATAACTCTTTTGCACAATAAATATTGAATTGTTTGTGGGAAAATAAGTGATAACCGGTAGATGTGTGAAGTTGAGGCAGGTAATGGTTTTGGTGTAAAAAAATGCATATTTGTAGTGTAAAAAAATTACACATGAACCAGCAAAAACTATTGAAGTTGTACAACAATAAAAGTAAAAGGAGGGAAGGGGCAGCGGTTTTGTTAAATCGTAATGTACGGCACATATTTCTAAGGCGAGAAGGTGCGTTGGATCATGAGAATACGGGCAAAAAAAGTAATTGCGTTATTTGATTCAGCTGTGAAAAACGAACAGCTGTATGAGTTCCAGAATGCCAAGCGCTCCTACAGGAAGGTTGTGGAACAATATCCTAACAGTCCGGAAGCTGATATTGCCCGGGAAAGGATTGAGGATATGGATGCCCTCACCAGGGAAAAAAAGATCTACAAAAGGATTGATCGGAATGCCAGACGAGTCTTGACCGAAATAGGTGTCGATATTTCTGGAAGCCAGGAGCTAATGCAGATTTTGATGGATGCCGATGCCATCGATTTTGATAATGAGCAGTCAGTTTTTGTCCCCCTGAAAGAGGATTTTGTAGAATCCTGCCTTGCCGAAGTACCGACCTATATGAACGAGGATCCAGGTGAAAATGCTTTTGGCACCGGAGCAACTCCGCCGTTTCTGTTGCGCCCAGATAATTCGGAAATTCTAGCACCGGCTACTCGGGAAGAGTTTGAGGAAATTGCTCGCACAGCTGGTGAATTTACCGATTCTCTTGGTATTTTCAGTGTTCCGGTGGCCACCGACAAATCGATTGATGATTTCGGGTGTGCCAGAATTATGGAGGAGCACTTTCCGGAACTCAAAATGACCTATACCAAAAATATGGGTGACCAGGAAGCCGCCTATTTTCGTAATAGGGACGATTGGCTTGATGGAACGAGCCTGATAACCAATCTGACCTACATGCCTTCCATGGTCGAACCATTTCTTCGAAGTATCCGCAGCGGCAACAATGTGCTTCTTCTGGATCTCACCATTGCCGGTTCCACTGGTCCCATAAGCCCCGAAGCCCTTCTTACCCAGATACATGCCCAGGTTCTGTTCATGATGATACTGGCCCAGACCATTAACCCCGATGTTAATTGTGTGCATGGCGGTATTCCCGATGTTCTCGGGATCGGGGGGGATCTCTGCTACAGTGATCCGAGTCAGCCGATTATCAACTCCGCCATGGCCCGCCTCAATATGTGGGTGACAGGGATCCCCTCGGCGCAGTCGGGAGGAAGTACCAGTATTATACATGATATACCCGCGGCGGTTGATGAATCTGAGCTGAGTCGAAACACCCTGCGGGAGTATGGGGTGCACATGCTTCGCCATGCCATGGGCGCACTGGGGAGCCTGAATTATTTCAGCTTGGACAAATTTATACAGGATTGTGAGCGAGAACGATATACCCGTCGAATATGGCATAGAACACGGCATGATTTTGTGGTGCCTCTCTACTTTCCAGAGGACAGGAATGCCCTCAAAGGGATTCGGGAGATTGCCATGAAAGGCGGGGCAAAAAATGCCGACCATACCCTGAATGACATGGGGACCTTTCTCAAGTGGCAACAAGAGATTTTAGAAAAATCAGAAGATAGGGTGTACTTTCCTGAGCTGCGTAATTCCCTGCAGAGCGGCAAGAATAGTCATCTTCGCACCTCGGAGTACGAGCGTAAAAAGCAACTGCAGGACACATTGTTCCCTGATAATAATTCGAGGTTGAACGAAGCCTGATATCAGGGCCACAACTGACAAATACGACCAGGGTAAAAGTATCGGCAATCGGGGTTGTTCGCTTGTGAATGTTGTTCGTATTGCTCGGGATCATCCCTGTTGCCTCCATTCTCGTAGTTCTCTCTGCAATCTCCCTTGTAGCGATCCGCAGACTGCAAAACCCTCAAAAGAACATTGCTCTAGCTGCGGTTTTCCCGCCTGCTGCTTGCCACATCATGTCACATTTTCACCTCAATTTTCTAAACGTATTTTTGAACGGCCCCTCACGCCGCAGCGTTGCTGCAAACCCTTTTTTACGATGTACACGCGTACAGGGTTGACGCAAAGAAAGCAATCGTTTAAACTGTCCTACAGTTAAACAGTTTGGTCGTGAACAATAGGGATGTGGAATCCGATGAATGCAAATTTTACCAAAATGGTGCAGGTCAAATCCTATCAGCATATTGTCGAGCAGATACAATCGGCTATATGCGAAGGCACGCTGGAAAAAGGGGATAAACTGCCCTCAGAGATGAAGTTGAAGGACGTGTTCAGTACCAGCCGAGGGACTGTGCGGGAGGCGCTGCGTGTCCTGGAGCAAAAGGGGCTTGTGAGTATTCGAACAGGTGTCAAAGGCGGGGCAACAGTCAAAGATGTAAATACAGAGGCAATGAGTGATAACATGGGTCTTTTGATACGGCATCAGAAGGTTTCCCTGCAACATCTTGCCGAATTGCGCGAGTTTCTGGAAGGCTATGCGGCGGAAAAGGCGGCACGCCTCAACGATGCCGCTGCAATTGTCACGCTGAAGTCCATCATCAGGGAAATTGGCGAACATGTAAAAACGGAGCCCGATGGGCTGGAGGAGTTTAACCGCCTCGATGCAAAGTTTCATCGGCAGATCGCTACAATGGCGGATAATCCATTGATAGAGGCCAATCTTCGAACTATTCACGAAAATATCCATGTGTATTTCCAAAGCTATATACTTTTTTCCAGAAAGGTCCTGGAAGATGACTTTCAGGACCTCTGTGATATAGCGGCAGCGGTGGAGGAGGGTGACAGCGCAGCAGCCGGGGCCGCGGCACGGCAGCACGTTGCCAAGTTCAGCAAACTCATGGAGATGAAGCATTCATCGGATTTTGCTGTCCCAAAAAAACAAAGTACGATTTGAATAATCATAAAATCGTATGCGGGAGCACTTTTTAATGGTGGTCTGTAATAAAAATAAGAATTATTATCAATTATGGCTAATAGTATGACGGGGAATATATTTGCGATTAAGAGATATGCCATACATGATGGCCCAAACATACGCACGACTATCTTTCTCAAAGGATGTCCGTTGAAATGCTGGTGGTGTCATAATCCGGAAGGAATGGACAGCACGCTTTCCCTGATCTGGAACAAAGAAAAATGCATTGGCTGCGGTGACTGCCTCAATGGATGCCCCACGCAAAGTCTTAGCATGGCCGGTGAAGGAATTGTCAGAAACGATGCAACCTGTGAGGGTTGCCATGAATGTGTTTCCATTTGTCCGGCTCTGGCCCATGAAGCTGTTGGCTGGAAGGCAAGTGTCGATGAAATTATAAAGGAAATTAAAAAAGATACACCCTTCTATGACGAATCAGGAGGAGGTGTCACTTTTTCCGGAGGGGAGCCCTTGATGCAATCTGCATTCCTGCTGGAGCTTTTGCGAGAATGCGGCAGGCTGGGGGTGCATCGGGCTGTTGATACTTCCGCTTTTGCGGAAACCGACCTACTCTTAAAGGTAGCTGAGCACTGCGAGCTTTTCCTTGTCGATTTGAAACATATGGACAGTGAGAAACACAGGCTGTATACGGGGGTGCCCAATGAGCTGATTAGAAAAAATATCTGTGAGCTTGTGCAAAGAGGGCATGCGCTTCATATACGAATTCCCCTGATAGAGGGAGTTAACAACGACGAAGAAAATATGCGTTTAAGCGGTGAATTTCTGGCAGGCTTACTCAATCCTCCCGGTGTCGATCTTTTGCCGTACCACAGTACCGCTGGGTCGAAATATACCAAAATGGGCCGGGAAAATCCAGGTGTGGAGTTCAAAGCGGTTAGCCGGGAGAGGGTTGCAGCATGTGCTGAAGTATTAACGAGAATGGGACTGAACGTCCAGATAGGAGGATGACATGAACGCCAGAGTTGAAAAGTTGCGGAAAAAAAGTTTTGAGGCACACCCTTCGCTGTCCCTGGAAAGGGCCCACTTGGAGACGGAATATTATAAAGAAAACGCCGGCAGATTTTCACTTCCTGTTATGAGGGCCGGTTTTTTTAAATATTTATGTGAGAAGAAAACCATATATATCGGGGAAGACGAACTGATTGTGGGAGAAAGAGGGCCTGCTCCAAAGGCGGTTCCAACGTTTCCTGAGCTTACCTGCCACAGCGCTGAAGACCTGCGCATTCTTGGCAGTCGGACGATGACCGGCTATACGGTAAGTGATGAGGAGATAGCGGAATATGAAGACAGAGTCATTCCCTACTGGAGTGGCAGATCCATGCGGGAGCGTATATTCAGCAATGTCCCGGAACATTGGCAGAAAGCCTACAAGGCCGGTTTGTTTACTGAATTTATGGAACAGCGTGCTCCTGGGCATACTGTAATGGATGGCAGCATTTATACGTGCGGCATGAAGGAATCCCAGCAACGCATACGCCTGCAGATTGATAAACTGGATTACCTGAACGATCCCGAGGCTTCAGACAAATATGAACAGCTTACTGCGATGGACATTGCCTGCGATGCCGTGGTGATTTTTGCACACAGGCATGCCGACCTGGCCGAGAAACTGGCAAAAGAAGAGAAAGACGATCAGCGCAGGCAAGAGCTCCTTCGAATTGCCGAGGTGTGTAGATGGGTGCCGGAAAACGCGCCTCGAACATATCATGAAGCTTTGCAGATGTATTGGTTCGCTCATTTGGGAACAATTACAGAACTCAATGGCTGGGATGCCATGTCTCCAGGCCATCTCGACCAACATTTGCTGCCTTTCTATGAAAAGGGGCTTGCAGATGGCACCCTTGACAGGGAAAAAGCGAAAGAACTGCTTGCCTGCTTCTGGATAAAGGTGAACAACCATACCGCGCCGCCGAAGGTCGGGGTTACCGCCAAGGAAAGCGGCACCTATAACGATTTCACGCAGATAAATCTCGGCGGTTTGAAGAGGGACGGTAGCGACGGCAGCAACGATGTTTCCTATATCGCCCTTGAGGTCGCCGATGAGCTGCACCTCCTCCAGCCGCAGCCAAGCGTCCATATAAGCAGTAAGACACCGGATAGGTTTCTCCAGGCAGCTGCCAGGGTGATACGTAAAGGATATGGGTACCCTTCTGTTTTTAATACAGATCTTGTTATTATGGAACAGATTCGCTCCGGCAAGAGCATAGAAGATGCACGTGAAGGAGGAACAAGCGGCTGTATTGAAACCGGCGCCTTTGGCAAGGAGGCCTACATTCTCACCGGCTATCTTAATGTTCCCAAGATTCTGGAGATAACGCTGAACAACGGCATTGACCCACTCAGCAAAGAGCTGGTGGGTATTGAAACAGGCGATCCCAGAGAATTTGTCACATATAATGATCTCTACAACGCATTTAATCGCCAGCTTGAATATATCGTCAACCTCAAAATTGAAGTGAACAACTACATCGAACGGATGTATGCCAAATATTGCCCGGCCCCTTTCCTTTCCGTGGTGATAGATGACTGCATTGAAAAGGGAAAAGACTACTATGACGGAGGTCCGCGCTACAACACCAACTACATTCAGTGTTGCGGCATAGGAACCGTTACCGACAGTCTCTCCGCGATTAAAACGCATGTATATGACGATGGCAGTGTCAAGTGGGAGAGCTTGCTGGGTGCCCTTGCCGGCAATTTCACAGATGCAGAAGCGTTACGTCTCAAACTCTATAATAAGACCCCTTTCTTTGGCAATGACGATGATCGGGCCGACGCTATAATGCAGCAGGTCTATCAGAGTCTGTTTGCAGCAATTGATGGCAAACCCAATACCAAGGGAACCGGCTACCATATCAATATGCTTTCCACAACCTGTCATGTCTATTTTGGCAAAATGCTGGGTGCAACTCCCAATGGTCGCTTCGCCCATTTGCCCGCATCGGATGGCACGTCGCCTTCCCATGGAGCGGATAGAAACGGACCGACCGCGGTTATTAAATCGCTGGCAAAAATGGATCAGGTCAAATCGGGCGGCACTTTGTTGAACCAGAGGTTCCTTCCCAGCGTATTGGCGACCGAGAGCGATCTGAAAAAGCTCGCCGGCCTGGTGCGCACCTATTTTCGTCTGGGAGGGCACCATATCCAGTTTAACGTGGTGGACACCAAAACACTCCGGCTGGCACAGCAGGCGCCGGATGAGTACAGGAATCTTCTGGTACGGGTTGCCGGCTACAGCGACTACTTTGTCGATCTGGATAAGGAACATCAGGAAGAAATAATATCGAGAACGGAGCAGGAAATGGTGTAATGCCTGCTTTTCGTACCAAATCAAATCCTGATTACTAACAAAACTCAGCTGATGGAGACCCAGGACAGCCGTGTTGTTTTCATGGGACACCATAGACCATCCCCGGGGGCTTAGCTGCAGCCGTCCGGGCTGCAGATACCCATGAAAACAACACGGCTGTCCTTGCCCTTGACTGCTACGAGCTGAGATTGGTTGGTAACCAGCAATCGAATAGTATTGGATTAGAGCCGGTTCTTCGCAACTTTGCGAGGGCCGGTTTTTTTTGTCCTGGTCTCCTGATAGATAATTGAGCTAACTATCAAAAAAAGGCCTAAAAAGGTTGTGATGTGTATATCTTCGCCAACCACCAGGTTGAGAAACAATAGCGAGAGAAAAGGTGAGACGTATACAAGATTGCCGATCCGGGCGGCGGAACTGCTCATCTGCAGGGCGGTTAACCAAAGAACAAAGGTAATGCCCATCTCAAAGAGCCCTATATAGATGAGCGGCAGGATGGCGGCAGGAGGCGGGAGTTGTACTCCGCCGAAAAAAGGGCTAAACAGCAAAGTATAGGCCAGGCCGAATGAGAATCCTAGAAAAAGCTTGAAAACGGGGTCGAAGGCGTCGCGGGCATTGAGAAGCCAGAAAACGGCCCATAGCAGGGTGGAGCCAACAGCCAGTGCTACGCCGAAGGTGCTCGCGTCGCCGAAGTTGAAAAACTGCCCCTTGGTGGCGATAATGATTGCCCCAAAGAAGCTGACGCCGATGGCCAGGATCTGGGCACGATTGAGTTTTTGTCCCAGCAGTGGAACGGATAAGAGGGTTAGGGCGAAGGGCCAGCCGTAGTTGAGTGACATGGCAATTTGACCGGGGAGAAGCGAATAGGCCTTAAAAAGTACAAGGTAGTATAAGAAGGGGTTGATGAAACCGAGCAGAGCTGCCATTAGCCAGGATTGGCGGCGTATCTTTTTCAGCTTTGAGAGTTTTCCCTGCAAGAGCAGAATGATAAAAAGAGCAACCGTGGAAAACAGCGCTGAATACAGGAGCAGGGTGAATGGCGTAACGTACCGCAGAGCGATTTTAAATGCTGACGCCGCGGTACCCCAAAAGGTTACGGCAAATATGGTTAATATGTAGGCCTTGGTTTGCTTCTGCATTAACTGTCGTCGAAAGAGTGAAGAAGATGTATGAATCGCACAGTTTCCCAAAAAAACTATTCGGCATGTGACGAGTTTA
>Ga0136557_1001644_pt1 | contig 13986 bp, 12 predicted proteins | sample AntRauTorckE6832_FD_104796 | JGI IMG/M metagenome (GOLD analysis project Ga0136557, IMG submission 104796) | Saline lake microbial communities from Rauer Islands, Antarctica - Metagenome Torckler E6 #832 | ecosystem: Environmental > Aquatic > Non-marine Saline and Alkaline > Saline | place...
CGTCAATAAAAAATAATGGCGGAGTCTTTTAAAAATCTCGAATAAAAGAGACTTGTCAGGCAGAAGTAAATGAAAAGAAAAAAAAGTTTTTGTCAGTACAAAAACTAATAATTTTTTCGATTAGGGTGCTTTTACAACTTTACCCGATTTAATACAGTTTGTGCATGCCTGTATTTTTTTTGCACTTCCTTCAAATATAGCTCTTACACTCTGAATATTAGGATTAAAGCGCCTTTTGTTAACATTGTGGGCATGACTTATGTTACTTCCTACCATCGGCTTTTTGCCGCATATATCACATTTTTTAGACATTTGAAGCTCTCCTTACTTATTAAGTGACCTCCGGGAAATTTTAAAATTCCGGTTGGTTAGTATTATTATTCTGTAAAAAAATTTAAAAGATGAAACAAATAGTTTAAGTTTCACAAAAAAAGACTATTATATCAAAATCACAGATCTGTAAATAGATAACTTGATATAAATATAGCTGCATAATAAAAAAATTATAAACAGCTATATATTTGTTGAACGAAAAATGCCTTTTTTGCACAGTTCAGGGTTAGAATCAAAATTTAATCCTCAAAATACACCAGTATTCCTGCGGTTAAATTTTTCATCGGCCTTGAACTGAGCAAAAAATTCTAGTTTTCGGCCATTCACTATATAGTTGCTGAAAGCAACACCCCTTTTTCGACCATCAGTTTAAAGCAGAAGTTTAACTGATTATTCCTGATCGTTTGTTATTTTTTCTTTCTCATTTGCAATCTGTTCTAATTTTTTTACAGCTTTTTTTGCAGCTGCGGTCTCAGGGTAATTTTTTATAATATTATTAAAACGCTGCTCTGCAGCTTCAAATGCCTCCTGTTTCAGATAGAAGTTTCCGACATACAATTCAGACTCAGCAAGTCTTTTTACGCAGTCTTTTGCATTTTCTTCAGCTTTTTTTGAATATTTTGAATCAGGATAGCTTTTAACAAATCTGTTATAATGTTTTAAAGCCTGTCTTGTATTTGTCTGGTCCCGGTCTATTGAATAAATCTGGTTGTAAAAAGACTGGGCAATTCTAAAAGATGCTTTTTCAGCTTCAGGATGAAGAGGGTGAAGCCTTTCAAAAGAATTATAAGCCCTTATTGCTTCATTATATTTTTCCATTTCATAATATGCATCAGCAATTTTAATTTCAGCTTCTGCAACATGCTCGCTGAACGGGTACCAGTTTATAAGCTGCTGAAAGAGTTCAACCGCATCTCTGTAATCTTTATCCTGATATTCTGCTCTTGCTTCTGTAAGAAGCTCAGTTGCAGTCTTTTCTGTATCTTTATGAAAAAGACCGCATCCGGAAGTAATTGCAAGAATAATTAATCCTAAAAAAATTTTTTTCATTATTTACAACTTTCAATATACTGATCAGCTTCAAAGGCTGCAATAGCTGCATCTCCAACAGCTGTAGCCACCTGTCTTAATGGAGTGTTTCTTACATCGCCTGCCGCAAAAATACCTTCTACAGATGTTTTCATACTAGTGTCAGTAATTATGAAACCCTGATCATCGACTTTTATGTCGTTATTTAAAAATTCAGTGTTTGGAATGGTGCCTACCCATATGAAGCATCCCTGAGCCTTAATATTTCTGGTTTCACCTGTTTTAACGTTTTTAACGTCTACAGATTCAACACCTTTTTCTCCGTTAACCGACTCAGCAACACTGTCCCAGACAAACTCTATCTTATCATTGGCAAAAGCTCTGTCCTGGAGCATTTTAGCAGCTCTAAGCTTATCTCTTCTGTGAACAAGATAGACTTTGTTTACAAATTTTGTAAGGAAAAGAGCTTCCTGTACTGCTGTATCTCCACCTCCCACAGCAACTACATCCATGTCCCTGAAAAACATTGCATCGCAGGTTGCACATGTGGAGACTCCTTTTCCGAATAAAGCATTTTCACCAGGAACTCCAAGTTTTTTCGGAGAGCAACCTGAAGCAATTATAACAGACTTTGCCTTAATTGTTTTATCAGTGAAAACAATCTCTTTAATATTGTTTTCTGTTTTTATGCTTTGAACATCGGCCTGTACAATTTCAAGCCCGAAATTTTTAGCTTGCTGCTCCATTTTCATAGTCAGATCATATCCGGCAAGCCCGTCCGGGAACCCTGGATAATTTTCAATCCAGTCAGTAACCATTATCTGTCCGCCGGGAGTGTGTTTTTCAGCAAGAAGAGCCGAAAGCCCGGCTCTTTTTGCATAAATTCCGGCTGTCAGTCCTGCAGGGCCTCCGCCTATGATTACCACGTCGTAATCATTTTTTTCCATTTTATTGCCCTAAATTTTTAAGTTAGCTTATTGATTAATTCTTCAAGCTGCTCTTTTTTAACAAGACCTGTCTGCTGTTCCGCAACTTCTCCGTTTTTAAAGAAAATCAGGGTTGGTATTGCTTTTATTTCATATTTACCAGGAGATATAGGATTTTCATCAACATTGCACTTGCAAAATTTTACTTTGTCGCCGTAAGTGCCAGCAAGTTCTTCCACTGTTGGTGCTATAGCTCTGCATGGTCCGCACCATGGAGCCCAGAAATCTACAAGAACAGGTTTCTCAGATTTGATTACCTCTTCTTCAAAATTTGCATCTCCTATTTCCAATACATTGTCAGCCATTTTAGCTTCCTTTCATTTATAAATTTAAATTTAACTCATGTTCTGTATATATTATTTCTAAACATAATAAAAACCATATTCGTCTCTGTCAATCAAACATGGCAAACTTTAGTCTGTTTTGAGTTGAAAAATTTTTTTAGGTTACAATATCATCCAAGATTTCTGAAAGATTCGTCTGTCCATTTACATGCTTCAATATAGATTTCAGGAAGTCTTCCTTCCTTGATTCTTAACTTTTCTGTGAGCTCTGCAGTCTGAAGCCATTTTGCCTGTTCATAAAGGGAAACAAGCACTAGAACAGGAAAAAGAGGACCTCTTTTTTCAAGGTAGGCTTTTTTTATTTCATCTGTGAGTGGGAGTTCAATAAGAATTTTATCCATAGGATATCCCAGAAGAGCATCAATGTGAGAAAAAAGGCCCATTGTGAACAAAGAATTGGGTGGAAATTTTGGGTTGTTTATTTCGTAGCCGATAAGTTCACAGAACTTTGCTCTTACAGAAGAATTCTTAAGAAGAGCGTTTTGTTTTTTTGATTCTATCTGTGTTAAAACTACAAGAGAAGCAAGTTTCTTAAGTTCCTCAAGACCTATAAGCACTGCAGCGTCTTTTATTGATGAGATTTTTTCAAGGCGTCTGTAATATGCTGAATTGATGTATCTCAGTATTTTATATGAAAGACCTACATCGTGCTGTATAAGTTCTGCTATTTTATGCATCTCTGCATCAGGTTTGTTTATTTCTGCTATAATATGAAGAAGCTGGACTTTGTTGGCAGGTATATCCTGGCCTTTTATTATTTCAGGGACACAGAAAAAATAACCCTGGAAAAGATCGAACCCCATATCAAAGGCTTTATTAAATTCAGCTTCAGTCTCGACCTTTTCTGCAAGAATTGTTTTACCTTCTTTTTTAAGTCTTAAAATAAAGTCTGATATCTGGTCTGCAGGGGTTTGTCTGAAATCGAATTTTATTATATCTGCAAGCTCAACAAGGGGAGCAAGAGCGGGTCTGTATATGAAGTCGTCAAGTGCTATTTTGTATCCGTCTTTTTTAAGGCTTGTGCATTCTTCTATAAGTTGCTTTGTAGGCGGAACATTTTCAAGTATTTCAACAACAATAGATTCCTTTGGAAAAATTAAAGGGATCTGTCTTAAAATAAGATTTTCAGTAAAATTTATAAAAGCGTTTTTACCGCCTGCAAGATCTTCAATCCCGAAATTTAAGTATGTGCTTGTAAGAACATGTGAAGATGCTTTATCTCCGTCAATTTCCGGCATAGCATTTTCATAACTGCTCCGGAATAAAATTTCATAGGCAATGGTTTCAAGGTTTCTGTTAAAGATAGGTTGTCTGGCCGTAAAAATTTCCATAAGATATTGCAATATACTTTTAAATTTTATAATCAGCAGAATTAATTAATGGGAAAAAGATTCATTTTATTTTTCATTGCTCTATGGTTTAAAAATCTGCTTAAGCGACACACCGGCTTATTTTTAGCAATGAGCTTAAATTCTCATTTTATGTTAATTATCACATTAATATAAAGTTAAAAGAAAAAAAACAATAAAGGATTTTTTATAAATGAAAAAAGCTGCAGTTTTAATATCAGGTACAGGGACCAATGCAGAGGTTATTGCTGAAAAATGTTTTAAAAATGAAATTGATGCTGAAATAACCTGCGTCGGAAGCGATAATTCAGATGCTCCGGGGTTAAATTATGCTGTGAAAAAAGATATCCCTGTTTTTTCAGTTGACTACAAAAAAACAGGTAAAAGCTATGATGAAGATGAAAAATCTTTTAGTCTTCCTTCTGATTTTAATTATGAAGAGATAGATCAAAAAATATCTTTTGTTCCTTCAAAAAACAGGCAAAGATTTTTAAAAACAAGGGCAGCTGCAGAAAAAGAGCTTCTTGACAAGCTTTTACAATACAAGCCTGATCTGCTTATTCTTGCTGGATATATGAAAACTCTCACACCTTATTTTATAGACAGGTTTTCACCTGATCCTTTTGATCCGAGAATTATGAATATTCATCCTGCACTTCTTCCTTCTTTTCCGGGTGTGGACGGTTACAAAGATACTTTTTTCTATGGATGTAAAAAAGGGGGGTGTACAGTACACTTTGTTGATTACGGAACCGACAGCGGACCTGTTATTGTTCAGAAATCATTTGATATACTCCCTGGAGATAGACTTGAAGATGTAAAGAACAAAGGTATTAAGCTGGAATGGGAAGCATATCCTGAAGCTGTAGACCTTTTTTGTAGGGAAAAGCTTTTAATAAAAGAAAATTCAAGGGTTTTGAAAAATGGCCGAATTGAAAAAAGAAAAATAGTTGAGATTGTATAATATTGATGGATTCTTATCTGTTTACATTTTGGGAAAAATATATTTTATTATATTGAAAATGGAATAAAATTTGAATACGTTCAACACTTATAGTAATTTATAATATAAATACTGAACACTGTACTCAGAATTTAAAAAGAACTTTAACTCAGATTCAGATAAAAGCATTTATATAATTCTTTTTTCTGTTTTTTGCGAAAAATTTAATCAGGGGGATGGGAATGAAATTTTTAAGTAATTTAAAAGTAGGGACAAGGATGACTATCGGTTTCGGTTTCCTTACTTTAATTATTTTTTTTACAGGAGGGCTTGGTTATTTTGCAGCAAAGGAAAACAGTAAAACTATAACAGAGATAGCAGATGTAAGGCTGCCTTCTTTAACAGCTGTTCTTACGATGCAGTATGAGTTTGAAAATGTTATTTCCGCCCAGAGAACCCTGCTTAACCCTGAAAACGATATGCAGACAAGAAAAAAGCAGTATGAAAGAATAGATCAGGCAAGAGATGCTTATGTTGCAGCAATGGAAAGATATGAAAAACTTCCCCAGACAGAAAAAGAAGCTGAACAATGGCAACTTTTTGAAGAGCATCTTGGAGAATGGAAAGAAGTTAATGATAAGTTTTTTGCTTTATCAAGGGATTATGATCAAAGGGCAATATTAAACCCTAACAGGCTTATGAACAGGCTTCAGATGTTCCGGGGTGATCATTATGTTTTAATAGATAAACTTCTTGAATATATTTATGCAGGAAAAAGTTTTGAAGGCGGAGGGGATCCTACAGCTTGCAATTTTGGATTCTGGCTTGATGATTTTTCTACAGAAAACAGTAGTCTTGAGCAAATTATTCAGAAATTGAGGGATCCTCATACAGCTTTTCATGAAAGTATTCAAAAGGTAAAAGATGCTGTTGCAGAAAATAATACAGATGAAGCTATTCAGATTTTTAACAATGAAACTAAGATATATGTTGAAAAGATAATGAGCGGTTTTGATGAGCTTGTAAATGTTGCTTTTGACTCATACATGCTTCTTGATGAAATGAGCCGCCTTGCAATGGTAGATTCTATAAAAGCCCAGGAAGATACTCTTGAACATCTTAATAATGTAAAAAATATTAACCTTGAAATAGCTGGAAATGAAAGAATTGAAGCTCAAAAACAGGCTCAGTCAAATATGAAGTCTTCTGTTGCAGCCCTTGCTGCTGGACTTTTATTTGCAGTATTCTTTGGGTTTATAATAACAAGAAGTATAGTAAAACCTCTTATGCAGAGCAGGGAGTTATTCAAGGCAATATCAGATGGCGATATGACAAAAAATGTTCCCCAAAATCTCCTTGAACAAAAAGATGAACTTGGTGAGATGGGTCGCCAGATTAATGATATGACAACCGCTTTAAGGCAGATATTTACAAATCTTAATAAAGGTGTTTCAACTCTTGCTTCTTCATCTACAGAGCTTTCTTCTGTATCAGATGAGACAGCCAAGGGAGCACATGCATCTAGTAAGAGTTCAGAAACAGTCGCAGCTGCTACTGAAGAGCTCACAGCTTCTGCAGAATCAATGGCTGAAAAAATGGAGAGCTCAGCTGGGAATTTAAATTCTGTAGCTTCAGCAATGGAGGAAATGACTTCTACTATTTCAGAAATTGCAGATAATACTTCTTCTGCAAATAAAAGTACTGAAGAATCAGTAAAACAGGCAGAAAACTTTGCTAAGGTAATGAAAGAGCTTGGCGAAGCTGCTACAGAAATAGGCAAGGTAACAGAGACTATCAGCAATATTTCAGATCAGACAAACCTTCTTGCACTTAATGCAACAATTGAGGCTGCAAGGGCAGGTGAAGCAGGCAAAGGTTTTGCCGTTGTTGCAGGAGAAATAAAAGATCTTGCATCCCAGACAGCTAGTGCTACAGAAGATATAAGCAAAAGAATAGAAGGTATTCAGTCAGCGTCAGAAAAGGCTGAGTCTGATATAGGTTCTATTGTAAAAGGTATTCAAAATGTAAATGATATTGTTTCTGCAATTGCATCGGCAATTGAAGAGCAGACCTCGGCAATCACTGAAGTCTCTTCAAATGTTAATACTGCTACTGATATGGTTAATGAAGCTTCCAACCAGAGCAGTGAAATGAAAAATGTGGCAGGAGATATATCAAAGGATATAATGGAAGTCAGTACATCTTCAGCAGAAGTTGAAAAAGCAAGCGCCCAGGTACAGGAAACTGTAAAAGAACTTTCACAGCTTTCAGAAGAGATTGAAGAAATGCTTAAAGGATATAAAGTTTAATCTTTAACTCAATATTTTATGCTTTCAGAAAAGCAGGTATAAAATTTTAAATTCAAGTGTCTGAAATAAAAAAGTCCGGTTAAATTAATATCCGGGCTTTTATATTTTACAGGTTATTATAAAGATTTTTTTGGAAAATTTTAGTTGAAGCATATATAAAAACCAAAATGCTACAAGCCAGGAGCTTTGGACCAGGCAAAAAGAACTTTTAAACTGTCCGTGACGGCGATACTGCCGTAGAGACGCGATTTATCGCGTCTGAACTTTTTTGATTAGATTCGATCCTATCTCGTCTTTTAGCTGGCTTTGCCATATTTATGAATAAATAATCAAAAATATCAGATAATTACATTCCCAAGCAAGAGCTTGGGAACGAGCCTGGTCGTCTGATGTCAGTCAATCCGACTGCTGCTTTCTATGACCGAATTTGTCGGGCTACTGGTTCCCAAGCTTCTGGTTGGGAACCTATATCTTCAGTATTATCAGATATTTTTGTTAGTATCTTTGGGTTTGATATGTATGAATAAATTTGTTGATAAAGGGCAGGCCTGGAATTTTTAAAATCCTGCCGCCGGAGGCGCTTTTATCAACGCGCCCGTGTGCCTTGAGAGTTTAAAAAAATCACCTGAACAATTACTAAAATATTAACCCATAATCTTAAGCAGAGCAGGAAAAGCTGCAAAAGTGCCGATTGTACTCCCAAGGTTTGTAAAAACAACAACCAGCAAAATTCTTGTTACATTATTTTTCCAGAAACCTTTTAAAGTTGTTACATCCTCTGAAAGACTTGCAAGATCAGAGACTTTCGGTTTTCTTAAAAGTGCTTCTGTAAGACCTGAAACCCACCCGGCTGCAACCATCGGGTTAATTGAAGTAAGAGGTGCAGCCACCGCGGCCGTAAGAATAGTAATTGGATGAGCAAAAGCAAGAATTGCTCCTGCTCCGGCCATTATGGCGTTTAATGCTATCCATACAAGAATCATTTGTGAGCCTGTTGCTTTTCCTCCCATAAAAAAACCTGCACAAATCAGGATAATAATTACAGCAGGGATTCCCCATTTCAGAATTTTTCCTGCTTTCCCCGGAGGCGGCATATAATCGAGTTCCTGTGTATCAATATCTTCATTCCAGTATTTTTTTATACCAGGAACATGTCCTGCACCAACAACAGCTGTAATGTTTTCACCAGGAGCATTTTTTATTTTATCTGAAAGGTATTTATCTCTTTCTGTTATAAGTACATCTTTCAGTTTTGGATGGCTTTTGCCCATCTCATCAAGGAGAGTTTCAAGTACGTCTGATTGTTTAAGTCTTTCTATTTCTTCTTCGGATATTTCGTTGCTGCTGCCTGCTGAGAAAATAAGCTGAGAAATTATTTTAATTTTTTCTAAAAAACTCATGCTTTGCCACGCTCTTTTAAGAGTAATCTGAAGATTTCTGTCTGCAAGAACTGTCTCAGCTCCGCATTCTTCTGCGGCATCCATTGCAGCAATCATCTCAGCGCCTGGTTTTACTTCCATTCTATCTGCTATTTTTTTCTGAAAAGCTGATAAAATAAGGCTTGATAAGAGAAGATATACCTGTTTTTCTTTAATTATCTTTATTATATCAGTATCTTCAAATTTTTTTTCACTTTTGATAGAATTATATCTTGCTTCGCAAAGTTCTACACAAACTGTATCAGGTTGTGATTCTTTTATTGTCTTTTCAACAAGCTCGGCACTTTGCTTTGAAACATGAGCTGTGCCAATAATTGTAAATTTTTTCCCTTTGTATTCCAGTCTTGTTATATCTGCGTCTTTTGCCTGATCTGCACTGTTTTCCATTAAAATGTCCTGTTTTTATTACTGGTTTTCCCAAAGCTCTATGAAGTAGTTTTCCACACTCATATCTTTATTGGCATTTTTATCAAGTTTTTTAAGATCTTTGATTAAAAGATCTTTTCTGGTTTTATTATCTGTTATTGTATAAATTTTCAAAGCTCTTAAAAGGAAATTTTCTGCTTTTTCAATATCACCTTGTTTTTTGTAAAGATTGTAAAGAGCCTCAAGGTCTGATGCTGTTCTTAATACGTTAACTGAGTTTTTATCAAATTCAAGAGCCTTTAAAAGATTTTCTTCACATGAAATATAATTATCCTGCTCCATGTTAATAAGACCTTTTGTGTAATAGTAAAAAGACTTATTATCAAGAGAGGTCGGGTTAACACTGCTTATATACTGATATGCTTTTTTTATATTAGTTTTTTTAAGTTCAAGAAAAGCAAGCGCTGTTCCAAGCCTCTCGTCTTTTACATCTAAAGAGACTTTGTTTATAGCTTTTTCTCCTTTTTCTGTATCATTGCTGCGCAGATATAAAAGGCTTTTTGTTATGTAAAAAGAATCAAGGCTTTGTATATCTTCAGCTGAGATGTAGCAGGTTTCAGCTTTATCAAGGAAAAGCTCGGCTTCATTTTTTCTGTCCCGGCTGTACAAAGATACAGCAAGTCCTGTAAGGCTTGCTCCGCAGCCCTGTAAATCATCAGCAAGTGAATATGCTTTATAAGCTTTTAAAAATTGTCTTCCGGCTTCTTCAGAGTTTCCCTGTTTTAAAAGGCTGTTTCCTCTGACAAGTCTTTGGTCTCCCTGTTTCAACTGTTCCGGGACAGGTTTAATCTCATGACCGGAACAGGACGTAAAAAGTAATAAAACTGCAGCAAAAAAAGAAAATATCAATATATTTTTATACATTTAAACTATCCTTTCATAGGCATGAGATATGATTTTGTTTAAGCCGAACTATTATAACCTAATTTGATCGATTTTCAAGCACAGGTATCAGCTTGTATGGTACAAAGGTAAAAATGGATCAATTCAGGCATCAATTTTATATTCATTAAGTTTTTTGTGAAGCGTTTTTCTTGTTATTCCAAGTTCTCTTGCAGCCGCACTTTTATTATTACCCATAGCTTCCAGAGTATTTATAATAGCTTTTTTTTCTATCTCTTTTAAGGATTCGACTCTGAAGTCTTCACTTTTAAGATCTTCGGGAACTGAACTGGAATATGTTTCTCCTGTTACAATATCCCCGGCTTCGATATACTCATTTTTTGCCAGGATTACAGCTCTTTCTATTGAATTTGAAAGTTCTCTTATGTTGCCAGGCCATGAATAAGATGTAAGTTTAGCCATTGCTTCAGGAGAAAATCCTTTAATATCTTTCCTGTTTTTCTTGGCAGATTTTTCAAGGAAAGTTTCAGCCAGAAGGGGAATATCGCTTTGTCTTTTGTTAAGTGCAGGCATATTAATATGTACAACATTGAGTCTGTAGAAAAGATCCTCCCTGAACTGTTTTTCTTCCACCTGGACGCTGAGATTTTCATTGGTGGCCGCTATTACTCTTACATCAAGAGGTATCTCCTTTTCTCCGCCGACTCTTACCACTTTTCTGTCTTCCAGAACTCTTAATAGTTTTGTCTGCATATTTAAAGGCATTGTACCTATTTCATCAAGGAAAATTGTACCTTTCTGGGCCTGTATAAATTTTCCTTCCTTTAATTTATGTGCACCTGTAAAAGCTCCTTTTTCGTGTCCGAAGAGTTCAGATTCTATCAAAGTTTCTGTAATTGCCCCGCAGTTTACCCTTATAAAGGGGCCGTCTTTTCTGTGGCTGTTATAATGAATTGCTCCTGCTGCAAGTTCTTTTCCTGTACCTGATTCACCTGTTATTAAAACAGTTGCTTCTGTTGGAGCAGTATTTTTTATGATCTGAAGAACTTCTTTTATTGCCTGACTTTTTCCTGTGATCCGGTTTCTGTTGAAATGATCGCCAATGTTTTCCTTTAAAGCCGAGTTCTCATTTTTAAGGCTTATGTGTTCCATTGCCCTTGTTATGGTAATTCTTAATTTTTCAAAATCGAGAGGTTTTGTGAGGTAATCGTATGCCCCTTTTTTCATGGCATCAACAGCAGTGTCTATCGATGCATAAGCTGTCATTATAAGTACAGGTATAGACGGATTAATGTTCTGGATATGTTCAAGAGCTTCTATTCCAGACATTTTTATCATCTTGATATCCATTAAAATAAGATCAAACACTGTTTCCTTTACAAGATCAACAGCTACATCTCCGTCTTCAGCACTGGCAGTAGAATAGCCCCACCCGCTTATAAGTGTTTTAAGCATTGTTCTGTGGGCCTGATCATCATCAACAATTAAAATTTTAGGCTTGTTCATTTATTTGTCCTTCCTGGAATATATTTTCCCCTGAGCTCAGGATGAAAATTCAATAAAAAAGATTGTGTTGTTATCATGGGTAGTTTCTGCATAAATTTTTCCGTTGTGTGTCTGAATAATATTCCTTGATATTGCAAGCCCGATGCCGGTCCCTGTAGATTTGGTCGTATAATAAGGATCAAAAATATGGGGCATTGTTTCTTCGGGTATACCCGGGCCGGAATCTTTTATGGAAATTATTGTTTTATTGTTTTCATTTTTTCCGTTGATTATTATTTCTCCACTTTCTCCGGCGGCCTCAAGTGAGTTATACAATATATTTAAAATAACCTGCTTTATCTTATCTTTGTCTATATTGAGAATAATATCCGAGTCAAAAAAGTTTTTTATTTTTATGCTTTCAGCTTCAGCTTCTGTACTTAAAAGATGAACACAATCGTTTAAAAGATCTTTTATTTTAACATCGCTTCTGTTCAGAGCAACAGGTTTTGAAAAATCGAGAAGTTGACCTACAACTTTATCAAGTCTTTCAACTTCTCCTATAATAAGTTTTGATATGTTTATGCTCTGATCATGATCTGATGGATTTTCCTTAATGCATGTTGAAAAACCTTTTATGGAGCTTAATGGATTTCTTATTTCATGAGCAACACCTGCTGCAAGTTTTCCTACAGTTGCAAGTCTTTCGTTTAATGCGATTTCTTTTTTCAGGTTATTTTTTTCTGTTTCATCTTTTATAAGTATTAAAATCCCAGGTTTTTCATCAACTCCTGCATGAATGTATGAAAGGTTAATATCAAGATTTTTTCTGCTGTTTTTTGTCTGTATTGCTATTTCTTTGTTAATGCTTTCATTTTTTAATTCTTCAGTATCTGTTTCAATGATTATATTCTTAATCTCATCAGGAAGATCTGTAAGATTTTCTTCAGTTTCAAAAATAAAAAGAGCTGCCTGATTGTAAGACAGAACTTCTCCTTTTGTATTTGTTGTTATAAAACCGGTTGGCATTGCTTCTATTACTGCGCTTGAAAATTTTCTTGCTCTTCCAAGGGATATTTTTGCCGATCTGTAGTTCTGGATGAAGAAAAGCAGAAGAATTCCTGCACAAGACAAAGTAAAAAGCATTATTCCTGTATATATGGTCTCTTCTTTATCGTTTAAGCCTGATTTGTAAATCATATTCATATCAAGTGCGAGAAAAATTGAGAGATCTTTGGGGCTGTACTGAAGTATTTTGTTATTCCTGTAGAAAAATCTTATAACTGGTCCCTGCTGGGTTCCCATGTGTCTCATTTGTTTCATTCTTTCACCTGGACTGCTTTCGGGAGTAGTGTCTTTGTTTTTATGATTGTTCATCCAGTTTTTACCATCCGGCAGAAAAGCAGGGGAAAGTTTTCTGAAAAGAAGCAGGGTTTCATTATTTTCTTTTTTAAGTATTTCCCAGGAAAGATTTTTTTGGGTATTTTTTTCTCTGGCAAATTTTTCAAGTTCATCATAGTCAGTTCCTGCTGCATTGCTTCTGGCAAGTATCTGGCCTTCAGGAGAAGAAATAAATATATATTTTACGCCTGTTAATCTTGATGTTTCTATTAAAAGTTTCTGTACCCAGAATTTTCTTCTTGCATCGTTTCGTGAAATTTCACGGGAGGCTGCTTCAAAGGAATCGATTATAGCTTCTCCGCGGTTTATCATTATTTTTCTTAAATGATCTTTTGTATCATTTAAATCCTTATGTGTTACATATGTAAAAACAGCTCCTAAAATTCCAATCATCCCTGCAATAACTAATAATGATATTTTTTTATCCAAAACTTTACTCCGTTTAGTGTATACTTTTTACTCTGTGTTTACTTTTTATACAATAATATGTGTTTATAATACACCATCTGTCTTTTTTGAATACAGATTTGCAAAAAATAAGCCATTAACGGCTTTATTTACTGTTCCAGGGCTTGAATTGTTATTATGGAGGAGATAAGAAATGGTTAAAGCAAAGTATCTTTGTTTTTTTAACGCGGATACTTTGCTTTTTGTGTTTATAAGATAATTAGTTACAGTTTTATTCTTTTGTAAGAGCGTTAAGTTTTGATGCCTGATCTTTAAGATTGTCTGCACTTTCATCAATATTATTACTGTTTGTACTTAACTGCTCAAGTGAATTTGAAATTTCTTTCAGTTCTTCGTGGATATTGTCTATTGTTGAAGAGTTTTCTTGAACTCTTGAGTTGAATTCTTCAAGTCTTTGGGAGGCAAGTTCGGTATTTTCAGATATTTCTTTTGCTGTAGAAGATTGTTCTTCAACTGCCGCTGCAATTGTACCGACTTTTTCACTTGACTCATTTACAACTTTTAGAACTTCATGGATAGATTCTGTTGTTTTTTTGGTAGAATCCTGCATTTCAGCTATTTTTTCATTGATTTTATCTGTTGAATTGGCTGACTGGGATGCAAGCTCTTTTATTTCATTTGCAACAACTGC
>Ga0136557_1001646_pt1 | contig 13980 bp, 9 predicted proteins | sample AntRauTorckE6832_FD_104796 | JGI IMG/M metagenome (GOLD analysis project Ga0136557, IMG submission 104796) | Saline lake microbial communities from Rauer Islands, Antarctica - Metagenome Torckler E6 #832 | ecosystem: Environmental > Aquatic > Non-marine Saline and Alkaline > Saline | place...
ACGCTGGCGGGCCTGGGTCAGGTTCAGCACCTCCCGCGTCCGTCCGCGCATCGCGCCCTTGAAGTCATCCATGGACACCTGGCAGTCCACCACCAGAATTGCGTCCTTTTGCAATAATTCGCGGAACTGTTCGTACTCTTTGGCAAACAACGAAATTTCCAGACGCCCGCTGCGATCATCCAGGGTGACAAAGGCGATATTGTCACCGCGTTTGCTGCGCATGGTCCGGGTGCCGACCAGCAGCCCTGCTACCCACTGACTTTCGCGCTCCGGGCGCACGTTGGCCAGCCGGTCCCGGGTCAGTTGTTGCAGCTCTGGCAGGTACTCATCAATGGGGTGGCCGCTCAGGTACAAACCCAGGGTATCGCGCTCGGCCTGCAAGCGTTTTTGCTGGGTCCAGGGCCTGACATTGAGAACACCGGCGCTCAGCTCCGGTTCGGGCACCGGCGCAATATCACCAAACATGTCCAGTACCCCGGCCGCCTGGTTGCGACTGCTTTGCTCAGCCGCCTGCACGGTGTCCGGCAGCGCCGCCATTAACTGCGCCCGGGTGGTATCGGTGTCGGCATCCACCAGATGATCCAGCGCCCCTGCCCTGATCATGGCTTCCAGCGCACGTTTGTTAACCGTGCGCAAATCCACGCGCGAACAAAAATCAAGCAGCGACTGGAACGGCCCGCCTGTCTTGCGCGCGGCTATAATGGCATTGATGGGCCCCTCGCCCAGGCCCTTGATGGCACCCAGGCCATAAACAATCTCATGGTGCTTGTTAACGGTAAAGTTATAGGCACCAACGTTGACGTCAGGCACCACTAACGGCAACTTCATCTCGCGGCACTCTTCAATCAGGGTCACCACTTTGTCGGTATTCTGCATATCGGCTGACAACACCGCCGCCATAAAGTACGCCGGGTAATGCTTCTTCAGCCAGGCGGTCTGATACGACACCAGCGCGTAAGCGGCCGAGTGTGACTTGTTGAAACCGTAACCGGCAAATTTTTCCATCAAATCAAAAATGGACCCCGCCAGTTCGGCGCTGATACTGCGTTCAGCGGCGCCGGCGACAAAGAAGCTGCGCTGCTTGTCCATCTCTTCCTGTTTCTTTTTGCCCATGGCGCGGCGCAGCATATCAGCGTTACCCAGGCTGAAATTGGCCAGTACCTGGGCAATCTGCATCACCTGCTCCTGGTACAGGATGATGCCGTAGGTGTTCTTCAGTACCGGCTCCAGATCCGGATGCGGGTAGCTGCTGTCGGCGCGCCCGTGCTTGCGGTTGATAAAGTCATCCACCATGCCCGACTGCAACGGACCGGGACGAAACAGGGCCACCAGGGCCACGATATCTTCAAAACAACTGGGCAGCAGTTTGCGGATCAGCTCTTTCATGCCGCGCGATTCGAGCTGGAACACGGCGGTGGTTTCTGCGCGCTGCAACAGCTCGTAGACGCGCACGTCATCAAGCGGGATGTTGCGAATATCGAGCTTGTTGTCCTGATGCGCCGGTTCCTGGGCATTGATCATTTTGACAGCCCAGTCAATAATGGTCAGGGTGCGCAAACCAAGAAAGTCGAATTTCACCAGACCCGCGGTTTCCACATCATTCTTGTCAAACTGGGTCACCAGGCTGCCACCGTTCTCGTCACAGTACAGCGGTGAAAAATCGGTCAGCCGGGTCGGTGCAATCACCACGCCACCGGCGTGTTTGCCCACGTTGCGGGTAAGGCCTTCGAGTTTAAAGGCCATTTCCATGATTTCCTGCGCGTCCTCATCGCCGTCGATAAACTCTGGCAACTGCGGCTCCATCTGCATGGCCTTGGCCAGGGTCATGCCCGGTTCAAACGGAATCAGCTTGGACAGTTTGTCGGCCAGGCCGTAAGACTTGCCCTGCACCCGTGCCACGTCGCGCACAACCGCTTTGGCCGCCATGGTGCCGAAGGTGATGATCTGTGACACCGCCTCCTTGCCATACAGCTCGGCCACGTGAGCAATCACGCGGTCGCGCCCTTCCATACAGAAGTCGACATCAAAGTCGGGCATCGATACCCGCTCCGGGTTCAGGAAGCGTTCGAACAGCAGGTCATAACGCAGGGGGTCAAGATCGGTGATACCCAGCGCATAAGCGACAATGGAACCGGCACCGGAACCACGGCCCGGACCCACCGGAATATCGTTGTTCTTGGCCCACTGGATAAACTCCATCACGATCAGGAAGTAACCCGGGAACCCCATCTGGATAATGACATTCAACTCAAAATCCAGACGCTGGTAGTAGGACTGGCAGAATTCGCTAAAGTCTTCCTCGGGTGCATGCTTGCCTTTAATCTCGCGGAACGACCTGGGCAGGTGCTGGTCCAGACCCTCCCGGCTGAGCTGGCGGAAATACTCGTCCATGGTAAGGCCGTCAGGCACCGGATAATTCGGCAGATACGGCTTGCCCAGCTCCAGCTCCAGCGAACAGCGGCGTGCAATCTGTACCGTGTTTTCAATGGCCTCGGGCAGATCTTTAAACAGCGCAATCATCTCTTCAGGCGTGCGCAGATATTGCTGCTCGGAGTAATGCCGCGGCCGGCGCGGATCATCCAGTGTGCGGCGCTCGTGAATGCACACCCGCACTTCATGCGCCTCAAAGTCTTCCCGGTTGATAAAGCGCACATCGTTGGTGGCCACCACCGGACAGCCGCTTTGCACCGCCAGCTGCACCGCCGCCTGCACATAGGCCTCGTCACCCTGGCGCCCGCAGCGCTGCAGCTCCAGGTAGAATCGATCCGGAAACAGGTTCATGTAGCCGGCCAGCACCGAGCGCGTGGTGGCCGGGTCGCTTTCCATCAGGCTGCGGCCAACCTCGCCGGTCATGCCGCCTGACAACGCAATCAAGCCTTCCGCATTGTCCTTTAGCCACTGCCGGCGCAGCTGCGGTTCGCCGTGACCCAGTTTTTCAGTATAGGATAATGAAATCAGGCGCGTCAGGTTGCGGTAGCCCTGCAGGTTCAACACCAGCAGCACCAGCGGGAAAGGGTTGTCCGGGCGTTCGGGGTTTTCCAGCAGCACATCGCAGCCGCATACCGGTTTGATGCCCTGACTCATTGCCGCGGTATAAAACTTGATCATGGCAAACAGATTGGCGTGGTCGGTCACCGCCACTGCCGGCATCGCCATCCGGGCGGTGGCTTCGACCAGTGGTTTGACGCGCACCAGCCCGTCCACAACGGAGTATTCGGTGTGAACACGCAAATGCACAAAATTGGTCGGAACCAGCCCGCTCATACTATCTCCAGAGTTAGTTGTTATTGGTTTTAGCTCTTATTGACCCAGCGCCGCAATGCAGCGCGCCACCGGCGCATAAGACCGGCGATGCTCGGGGCACGGGCCAAGCTGCTGCAGCGCCTTCGTGTGCGCCCTGGTCGGGTAGCCTTTGTGCCGGGCAAAGCCATAACCCGGGTAGCGCTGGTCAAGATCTACCATGACACGGTCACGTGCCACTTTGGCCAGTATCGAGGCCGCGGCAATACAATCGAGCCGGCCATCGCCCTGCACCAGGGCCGCCGATGGATAAGACCACTGCGGGCAGTGCTTGCCATCAACATAAACAAAGTCCGGCTGTGTTGCCAGCGCTGTTACCGCTTTTTTCATGGCCAGCAGGCTGGCCTGAAAAATATTGATGCGATCGATCTCTGCTGCTGCCACGCCAACGATGGCGTAACTCACGGCGTGCGCCAAAATCCAGTCAAACAGGTCCTCTCGTTTGGACTCGCTCAATTTTTTGGAGTCGTTCAGGCCCGGCAGTTCCCCCGGCAATTCATAGTCCGCGGGCAATATGACGGCGGCCGCATACACCGCACCCGCCAGCGGGCCACGGCCGGCCTCATCAACACCGGCAATACGCTGCGCGCGACCCGGTTCGCCCTGGTGTGCTGGCAAGGTTGAGGCCCTTTGCATCACGCGCTCTGCGCGATCAATTGGCATACGGCTTTAGCCGCCTGCTGATCGGCATCCAGGCGGATGGACTGATGAATACTCTCGAAGGCCTCATACAGGTTCTCCTGGCGCGCCCGATCATCAAGCCACGCCAATACCTCAGCGCTGACTATCGGCGCCGTCACTTCATCCTGCAGCAGCTCAGGCACCAGTTCGCGCCCCGCCAGCAAATTCGGCAAGGAAATAAATGGCACCTTGACCAGGCGCCTGGCCAGTGCCCAGGTCAGCGCCGATAAGCGATAACACACCACCATGGGGCGTTTTAACAGCAACGCTTCCAGCGTCGCCGTGCCCGAGGCCAGCAGCACCAGATCCGATGCCTGCATGGCCTCGTGCGAGCGGCCATCAATCACCGTGAACGCGTCTCGGGCTGCCGGGGTTTGCAGTACGGCTTGCGTCAGAATAACGTCGATTTGTTCGCGGCGGCTTTCACTGGCACAGGGAATGACAAAACGCAGAGCGGGTTTGTGTTGCAGGCATACCAGCGCCGCCGCAATAAAAACCGGCGCCAGGTGTTGTACTTCGTCCTTGCGGCTGCCCGGCATCAGGCACAGCACCGGCGCCGAGGCCGGCAACTGCAGGGCAGCGCGCGACTGTTGACGAATCAGCGTCTGATCCTGCCCCGGGGCAATTGTGTCGGCCAGCGAATGCCCGACACAGTGCACAGGAATACCGTGCTGCTGATAAATGTCGGACTCGAACGGAAACAGGGCCAGCATCAGGTCAACGGCACGCGCAATTTTTTTGATACGCCCCTTACCCCAGGCCCACACACTCGGGCTGACGTAATGCACGGTCTTGATGCCGGCATCGTGCAGGTTCTGCTCAAGGCGAAGATTAAAACCGGGTGAATCGATACCGATGAACACCGCCGCGCGCTCGGTTACCAGCAGTTTGACCAGGTCACGCTTGAGCCTGAGCAGCTCGGGCAAACGGCCCAGCGGTTCAACAAACCCCATCACCGACAGCCGCTCCATTGGCGTGATGGACTCAAACCCCTGCGCCAGCATCAGTGGACCACCAACACCGGCAAAGCGCGCCTGGGGGTAACGCTGACGGATGGCCTGCATCAGGCCAGCGCCGAGCATGTCACCCGAAGTTTCTCCAGCCACCATGCCTATCAGCATCAGCGATGTATGCCCTTGGCGGAGCCTTGAATGGACTGAAGCAACAAATCGATGGCGGGGCTGTTAACGGCCATCTTCGCCACCTGCGACTGCGCTTCCTGCAGACTCAAACCTTTTTTGTAGATAACCTTGAAGGCACGGCGAATCTGTTTCACCGTGTCTGCATCAAAACCACGCCGCTCAAGCCCCACCGTATTAACACTGCGCACCGCTGCCGGGCTGCCGCTGACAATGACGTAAGCCGGTACATCGTGAGAAATGTGCGTCATGCCCCCTACCATGGCATGAGCACCGATACGCAGGAACTGATTGACACCGGCGTAACCGCCCAGAATCGCCCAGTCATCGACAATGGCGTGACCGGATAAGCCGGCATTGTTGGCAAACACCGTGTTGCTGCCCACGACGCAATCATGCGCAATATGGACGTAAGCCATCAGCAGATTATTATTACCAATGCGGGTAATGCCGCCACCCGAGGCCGTGCCTCGGTGCAAGGTACAACCTTCGCGGATAATGTTGTCATCACCGATTTCCAGCCAGGTATCTTCACCAGCAAATTTTTTATCCGCCGGATCTTCCCCCACCGATGCAAACTGATAAACCGTATTGTTTTTCCCCATCCGGGTATTGGCTTTGATGACCACATGCGAGCTGATGTCGGTACCTTCATCAATCTCCACATTGGCACCAATAATGCTCCACGGTCCCACGCTGACATTGTTTGCCAGCCTGGCCGAGGGATGGATAATGGCGCGTGTATCAATCACTGTTCTCGTTTCCTCTCCGCACACATGATGGTGGCTTCGCCGACCAGCTCGTTGCCCACCGAGGCGCGGCAGGCAAATTTGTAGATGCCGCGCTTACTGGTAATAATGCTCGCTTCCAGCGTCAGACAGTCTCCTGGCACCACCGGGCGTTTGAGACGGACATCATCAGCGCCAACAAAATAATACAGGTAACCGTCCTTTGGCTTTTTTTCCTGGCTTTTGAAACCCAGCACACCGGCAGCCTGGGCCAATGCCTCAATGATCATCACTCCCGGCATGATCGGGTAGTCAGGAAAATGACCGTTAAAAAACGGCTCATTGACGGTGACGTTCTTGTACGCCACGATCGACTTGCCCATCTCCAGGCTGACCACACGATCAACCATCAGAAACGGGTATCGCTGTGGCAAATATTCCTTGATCTCTTCGACGTTCATCATAATAATTTCCCGGCTCTGGTGGCCTTACCAACGTTATCGACTCTCCCGGTGCGCCTGATGCGCCCGGCTTAGCTCACGTTGCTGACTTGCCTGGTGCTGACGCAGGCACGGTTGTGTCGCCGTGCTGCAAACGTTTTTCCAGACTTTTAAAATTCCTCGACAGCTCAGATAATTTGCTGAGCGTGACCGCATTGCGTTTCCACTGACTGCTTTCCTGTAACAAGGTGCCAGACGAATACAGGCCCGGCTTGTTTATCGATTGACTCACCATTGACATCGCGCTGATCGTCACCTTGTCACAAATACTCAAATGCCCGGTGATGCCCACACCCCCGCCAATGACACAGTAACGGCCCACCAGGGTGCTGCCCGCCAGCGCGCTGCAGCCGCAGATCACGGTATGGGCACCCACAACACAGTTGTGACCGATCTGCACCTGGTTGTCGATCTTCACCCCCTCTTCAATGACAGTATCATCCAGTGCGCCGCGATCCACACAACTGCCTGCGCCGATTTCAACATCGCAACCAATACTGACAGAGCCCAGTTGCGCAATTTTTACCGAGCGCTGCCCATCAAAGGCAAAACCAAAACCGTCAGCGCCGATCACCGTGCCGGCGTGGATGATGCAGCGATCACCCAGATGGACGCCGTGGTACAGGGTCACATTGGGGTAAATCACCACATCGTTGCCAACCTGACTGTCACGACCGATCACACTGCCGGCGCCAATCCGGCTGCCGTCCCCGATCACCGCCCCGCTTTCGATGACAGCCTGTGGCCCCACACTGACATCCCTGCCCAGGCGCGCCGTGGCGCTGACCACGGCGCTGGCGTGAATCAGCGGCTCATGTGCCTGATCCGCGCTGTCGTCTGTGAGTCTGGAAAATAGCTGCGACGCCCTGGCGTAAGTGACATAGGGCGCGCGCGACAACAAACAGGGGACAGTGACAGAGCTGGCCAGATCAGGGTGCAGGATAAGGGCACTGGCCCGGCACCCGGCAAGCTGATGGGCATACCGCGGGTTGCTAAGGAAACTCAACGTACCCGGGCCGGCACGCTTGAGCGTGGCCAGCCCGTCTACTGAGATCGTGTCGTCGCCTTGCACCGGCACATCCAGGAGTCGGGACAGTTCTTTTAATGTAAAAGAATGCTTCACCGCACGGGATCCCGTCATACCGGCGCGCCGGTGTTATGGTGCCATTTCGTTGAGTTTGGCCGTCACCAATGCGGTGATGTTATAGGCATTATCAAAGTAGGCCACAGACTCGGCGTTTAACACCACATCATAACCACCTTCTTCAACAACGGCTTCAATGGCCTGCCCCAGGCTCTGGCGCATCTGCTCGACAAATGCCTGCTGACGCTGCTGCCAGGCATTCTGCAGACGCTCGGCGATCACCTGCATCTGCGCCTGTTTCTCTTCGGCATCCGAGTTCATGCTGCGCATGTCGGCTTCACTGAGGATGGACTCATCACGCTGGGCACGCTCAATGATTTCTCGCAGTTCTGTGTTCAGACGCTCCAGGCGCTGTTCATCGTCGCCAAATTGCGAGCGAGTGGACGCTTCCAGCTCTTGCGCGGCCTGGGAGCCAAACAGCGCCTGCTCCAGATCAATAACCCCAATCGTCGGCGATTGAGCAAACGCTACGCTGCTGGTCAAAAGCATAGCCGCGAGTATCATTACTTTATTCATTGTATTCACCATGTGTTCTCCGCAGTGAGTGTCGAAATGCCGACCATTTCAGTAGCCGCGCATTGTAGCATTGAGATCCGGACCCGGACTGTAATTTTTAGCAACTTTCCTGTGTTATTCATCTAAACTTTTTATTTACCGCTTGCTGGTTATTTACCGCTTGCTGGTTATTTACCGTTTGCTGGTTATTACCCGTTTGCTGACCGTTACACCTTTGCTGGCCCTTGCATTTTTGCCGGTTTTAGTTTGTGCTCAAGCGCATGTGCTCTTAACGACGCGTGTAGCGACGCGTGTAGCGACGCGTGCGTTGCTGGCAACGCGCGCTGGAAACGCGCTGCACGCCGGCTAGAAACCGGCGCCGATTGTGAAATCGAATGTTTTTGTTCTGTCGTTTTCGCCCTTCTTCAGCGGGGCGGCGAGGTAGAACGTCAGCGGCCCGAACGGCGACAGATAGGTCACACCAACACCGACCGAGTACCGCAGTTCGGCCGCATCAAAATTGGTGCAGCCCTGACGTTTTTGCGGCGTGCTGCAACTGCTCGAAAAGACATTACCCACGTCCAGGAACAAACTGGAACGCACACCACCACGATCGTCCACAAAGGGCAACGGAAACAGAATTTCCGCGGTCATGGTCGTCAGCACATTGCCGCCAAACGAATCACGGTCGCGACGGTTCAGATTGAAGTTCTCCACCGCCAATTGCACTTGCTGATTTCCGTTAACGTCCAGCACTGGCTGTCCGCTAGCGTCAAACACCGGCACCGTGGGGAAAGCACTGGAGCCATCAAACGTTGCACCGCCGCCAGGTGTGAGGACAATATTGCCGTTCTCATCCTTGAGCAGCCCGGCCTGCTGCGGTGATATGGTGCGTGGGTCTGTGCTGCGCGGGCCCAGACTGTTTTCATCGTAACCACGCACGACACCATTAAATGCCAGGCCACCGGCAAAGAAATTCTGGAAAAACGGCATGTCATCGGTATTGCCGTAACCATTACCAAAACCCAGATTAGTGCGCAGATGGAAGACCCAGTCGTCTCCGTAAATCGGTTTGTAATACTGCCCGGTATAAGTCGCACGGTAATACTCCAGATCGCTGCCCGGCACCGTTATTTCGAACGCCGCCTGATGCTGGGTACCGCGGGTTGCCAGCTGACCGCGGTTCAATGTGCTGTAAACCCAGTTGGTGGTGAAGGTGAAGTTGTCAAACGTGGTGCCGTATTTGTCGATAAAGCCCAGATCTGTTGTCAGATTGCGATATTGCGGCGGCAGATTTGAAATCGGCGCAGTGATGGCATCCACAATCGGACCCGTCCATGGGTTAACATTGGCCGGCCGGATAAGGTAACGATCGTTCAGGCTCACGCGCGGCGTGGCTTCGATTTCCTGCACCGACAAACCACCCGACGACAGTTCCGTGTGGGTATACCCCACGTTATAACCGATCTGCTGAATTTCACTGATCGGATGACTGAAGTTCAGCGACGCGCCGTAGGAGGTGGTCGAGAAACTGGCAATGTTGAACGGTGAATCCTGTTTCTGCAAAAACAGGTTGAAACCCCGGCTCACACCATCGGGCGTAAAATACGGGTCAACATAAGCAAACCGGGCACTGCTCTGGAAGTAACTTCGGTTCAGGCCCACCGCAACGGTGCGCCCGGTACCCAGAAAGTTTTCCGCCTGCAGATCGCTGGAGATAAACCAGTCACCGCCGCCGCCCGAACCAACGCTGAAGGAAATGCTGCCAAAGCTTTGCTCTTCGACATCAAATTCAACATCAATCTGATCGGTAGTGCCCGGCACTTCAACCGTATCCACCGCTACTGTGGAGAAATAACCCAGACGTTCCAGACGAATCTTGGACAGTTCAATCTGCTGACTGGATGCCGGCGCGCTTTCCAGCTGGCGCATTTCCCGGCGCAGCACATCATCAGCGGTCGATACGTTGCCGCGGAAGTTAATGCGGTTGACATAGGTGCGCGCACCGGGCTCAACATAAAAAATCACTTCAACGGTCTGTTCGTCATCATTGACCGTGGGCACGCCTTCTACGGTGGCAAAGGCGTAACCCAGGTTGCCCAGAATCTGCGTCATGTACTCTTCACTGGCGGTAATGAGCGCCTGCGAATAAGTCTGCCCCGGGCCCACCAATGTGTAGGCACGCAGCAGCGCTTCAGCGTTTACCAGATCGCCCACCAGATCAACCCGGCTGATCTGGTACTGCTGGCCTTCGCTGACATTAATGGTGATGTAAATCTGTTCGTTGTCCGGGGTAATCGTCACCGGTGTGGAATCGATATTGAAACGGGCAAAACCGTTATCCAGATAATAAGACGTGACCCGTTCGATGTCACCGGACAACTGTTCACGCGAATACCGGTCGCGGCTGCTGAACGGCAGGTACCAGGGCTTCGTGCCCAGATCCATCAGCTCCAGCAGCTCGTCATCTTCGTAGGTCGTATTACCAACCAGGTTGACGTCACGGATGCGGCTTTCCTCGCCTTCGTTGACGGTCATGTCGATGGCAACCCGGTTACGCGGCTGTTCGGTCACGTCGATATCCACCGTGGTGCCGTAACGACCACGCGAGGAATACACTTCCTGAATACCCTGGCGGATGGCTTCCAGGGTCGCGCGGGTAAATATGCCACCTTCCACGATTTCGGCCGAGGCCATATTTTCCAGAATGTCCTCGGTTTGCAATACCTGGTTGCCGGAAATATTGATTTCACTGACCGAGGGTCGCTCCAGCACCGTAATCAACAGCACATTGTCTTCGCGCGCCACCTGTACTTCTTCAAAATAAGCCGACTCGGTAATGGCGCGAATGATCTGCGCGGCCATGCCAGGCTGCATGGTATCGCCGATGCTCACCGGCAACAGGCTGAACATGACGCCCGGGGAGATTCGCTGCAGGCCGTCAATGCGGATGTCATTGATAATAAAGCTCTGCTGTTGTGTCGCACTGGGGGCAGCCAGGGGCTGCGCCTGGGCAACCGTACAAATACCGATGGTCAGGATGGCGCTGAGACAATATCTAATCATGAAATTCTTTAAAGCCCGGATGTCTGGATGAATCTGTGGGTGAATGATGTCGCTTGAACTGTTCTATTGTGACTGGTTATTAAATTTACTTTCGCCTGGAGCAACTGTTCGCCTAAAGCAGATGGGTCGCCTAAAGCAAACGGGTCGCCTACAGCAAACGGGCCACATCATTATAAATGGCGAGTATCATGATGCTGCCAATCATCAACAACCCCACTTGCAACCCCATCGCCTGAATCCGCTCTGGTACAGGACGGCGTATGATAGCCTCTATGGTGTAATACAACAAATGCCCGCCATCAAGCACGGGAATCGGCAGCAGGTTCAGCACACCCAGGCTGATACTCAAAATGGCCAGGAATCCCAGGTAAACCTCAAGTCCATAACTGGCGGTCTCCCCTGCCACCTGCGCGATGGTAATAGGACCATTGATATTCTTCACAGAAATCAGCCCCACCACCATTTTCTTGATCGAATCGAGCACAAAAACTGATTTGTCCCAGGTCTCCTGCAGGGCAGGCCCGATCGCGGTAATCGGGTTATAGGTGATTTCCCGACGCATCTCCGGCGGCAGACTGGCATACAGGTCATAAGGCTCCACATAAGCCCCGATGGTGCCAATTGCCACGCCTTCAACGTCACTGCCCTGAGGCGTCACTGTCAGCACCTGCTCAACCGCTCCGCGTTGGACAACAACATCCAGCGGCAGTTCCGGGTGTGCGCGAACCATTTCCACCCACTGCGTCCAGCTGCTGATACGCTGCCCGTCGGCGCTCAGCACCCGGTCACCGGACTGAAATCCGGCCTGCTCGGCGCGGCCCCCAGCAACCACACCATCAATTACCGGCGGAATCTCGTACTGCACAATACCCAGCGATGCCAGTGGATTGGGCTCGGCGGTCCGCGATTCCCAGTTCTGCACCGGAATCACAAAGTCACGCGCATCCACCGCGTTGGCCGGTATCGCACTGACCACCAGCTCGCCGGTCTCACCCAGACGGCTGAGCAGCTGCATGGTGACCTGCTGCCAGATATTGGTGGCGGTGCCGTCGACGGAAATAATCTCATCACCGGCGCGCAGGCCTGCCTCGTAGGCCGGCGAGCCGTCCACCACATTGGACAGGACCGGCGCCACACCTTTGAGGCCATAAGCCACATTGATCAGCCAGAACACCACAATGGCCAGCAAAAAATTGGCCACCGGCCCGGCCGACACAATGGCAAAACGCTGCCACAACGGTTTGTGGTTGAACGCCATGTGGCGCTCGGATTCAGGGATGTCACCGCCATCGGCGCTGGTATCACCCTGCCCCAGCATCTTCACGTAACCGCCCAGCGGTATCGGGGCAATCACATACTCCGTGCCGTCCTTGCCGTGCCAGGTCTTCACGGCGCGGCCAAAGCCGATGGAGAAGCGCAGAACTTTCACGCCGCAGCGGCGTGCGACCCAGAAGTGACCGAATTCGTGGATGGTGACAAGAATGCCCAGCGTCACGATGAGGGCAAGAATATTGGTAAACAGTGTTTCAAACATAATCAGAACCCCGCTGAGATGTCACCGGCAACAGCGCGCGCCTCGGCATCCAGCTGTTGAATCATAGCGATAGAGACCGGCTGGCGACAAGTTATTTGCGCCAGCGTGCCGGAAATAATCCTTGGAATGTCAGTAAAACGAACCCGCCCATCCAGGAAGGCGGCCACCGCGATTTCATTGGCGGCGTTAAGGCAGGTAGGGGTAAACCCGCCCTGTCTGGCCGCCTCCATACCCAGCGCCAGGCAGGGAAAACGCTCCAGGTCCGGCGCCAGAAACTGCAGGTCAGGGCTTTTCACCAGGCTCAGAAAATCCGCGCCCGACTCAATACGCTGCGGCCAGGCCAGGGCGTGGGCAATGGGTACCCGCATATCAGGGCTGCCCAACTGCGCCAGCACCGACCCGTCGAAGTATTCCACCATGGAGTGCACAATACTTTGCGGGTGAATCACCACCTCGACCGCCTCGGGCGCCAGATCAAAGAGATAACACGCTTCGATAAACTCCAGCCCCTTGTTCATCATGGTGGCAGAATCAACAGAAATCTTGCGGCCCATGTCCCAGTTCGGATGTTTGCAGGCCTGCGCCGGGGTGACCGCGTGCAGCTGATCCACCGGGGTGTGCAGAAACGGGCCACCGGAGGCGGTGAGCAGCACCTTGCGCACGCCCTGCCCGGCCAGATTGCCGCGTGTTGACTGCGCCGGCGCCGGCAGACACTGGAAGATCGCATTGTGTTCACTGTCGATGGGCAGAATCACCGCGCCGCTTTGCTCGGCCGCCTGCATGAACAGCTCGCCCGCCATCACCAGCGATTCTTTATTGGCCAGCAGTACCTTTTTACCGTTTTGCGCCGCGGCCAGTGCCGACAATAAACCCGCCGCGCCCACAATCGCCGCCATCACCACATCAACCTGTGGGTCGGAGGCTATTTTTGTCAGCGCATCCACGCCCCACAACACCTCGGTCCCGGAGCCGGCTTTTTTTAATTGCACACGCAGGCTATCGGCAGCGCTTTCATCGCTGAGCACGGCATAAACCGGATTGAATTGCAGACACTGGCGCAACAGCAAAGCAGCGTTGCTGTGTGCGCTCAGCGCGTAAACGCGGAAATGCGCATGGCGGGCAATCACGTCCAGCGTGCTGGTGCCCACAGAGCCGGTGGCACCCAGCACGGTAATGCACTGTGATGCCTGTGACGCCTGTGTTGGCTGCGCCGGCCGCGATGGCTGTGTCGGCCGCGATGGCTGTGACGGTTTGGCTTGATTATAGGGCTTGACTGACGATTGGGTCATAACACCTCGATTCTTGTGCTTAACAATACCAACGCCAGCACATACACCGGCGTGGCGGCCACCAGACTGTCGATTCTGTCCAGCACCCCACCATGACCGGGCAG
>Ga0136557_1001649_pt1 | contig 13958 bp, 14 predicted proteins | sample AntRauTorckE6832_FD_104796 | JGI IMG/M metagenome (GOLD analysis project Ga0136557, IMG submission 104796) | Saline lake microbial communities from Rauer Islands, Antarctica - Metagenome Torckler E6 #832 | ecosystem: Environmental > Aquatic > Non-marine Saline and Alkaline > Saline | place...
CTCAAGGGACTGACTCTGCCGTCCCGTTTAACTTTCTGATCTTAAAAAGGATGACAGGGCTGGTCCCCGGAGGGGTTTGGGTAGTACGATTATTTTACTTTGACTTCAAAAGTCTTTCCAAAATCAAACTCCTTTCTCTTCAAACAAAGCCTTCACAAAATGCTCTCGGTCAAAAATCTGAATATCGTCGAGCTGCTCTCCCACTCCGATGTATTTTACGGGGACGTCCAGTTCATTCGAAATCCCGATCACAATTCCGCCTTTGGCCGTGCCGTCGAGCTTGGTGAGGGCGAGTCCTGTGATATCCACTGCTTCGGTGAATGCTTTAGCCTGCTGCAGAGCATTTTGTCCTGTTGAGGCATCGAGGACTAATATGACTTCATGGGGTGCGTCGGGCACTACTTTACCCATCACGCGTTTGATTTTTCCGAGTTCATCCATCAGCGCTTTTTTATTGTGCAGACGTCCGGCGGTATCTACCAGAACGACATCTGCATCGCGTGATTTTGCTGCGGCGATGGTATCGAAGGCAACGGCGGCGGGATCCGCTCCCTGACCCTGCTGAATGATGGGAACATCCGCGCGCTCACTCCAAATTTTAAGTTGCTGAACGGCTGCTGCACGAAAAGTATCTGCCGCTCCCAAAATCACGTTTTGACCTGCTTTTTTATACCAATAAGCGAGCTTTCCGATAGTTGTTGTCTTTCCAACTCCGTTTACGCCAACTACCATAACCACGTGTGGTTTTACGGGGAATTCGGCGTCGAATTCGGCCGGACGTTCAGGACTGTTATCTTTCAGAAGCTGAATTATTTCATCCACCAGTAATTTATTGAGGTCTTTAGTGGTGACGTATTTATCCTTGCGAACGCGCTCCTCAATACGCTCAATAATCTGAAGTGTGGTATTTACACCAACATCTGAAGTGATGAGGATTTCCTCAAGATCGTCGAGGAATTCATCGTCGATCGTGTCTTTTCCCACCAGGGCCTTTCCAATCTTCCCCATGAGGCCGGTGCGGCTTTTTTCCAGGCCTTCGTCAAACTTCTCTTTCTTCTTTAAACCAAATTTCTTTAAAAAACTCATATCTGTTTATCTGTCTTTGTCTGAATCTAAATTCTTACTGAAGGGGCTGTTAACGGACATTGCTCCGTCTTTCAGCTAAAAAGCGTTACACCACATCGGTGCGGTTGTGTTGTACGATACTGAAAAAGCGAAATGCGTAATCGAAATAGGAATACATCATACACGCCACGCTGATCCATAATAGCGCTGTCTGAGGCCAATAATAGACTCCATCGCTCACAATCACCGAAATCCAATAGGCGGCCAGGGCATTAACGGTAATCTTGCCCGACATAATGGACATCGCCACATCTCCCACTTTCGCTTTTATGTAAAATGAGCCGGTGAGAATTATTCCATCGCGATAAAAAATCAATCCCAAATACCAATAGGGAATCCATTGCAACACAAAAACGGTGTAGCTGAAAAAGATAAATGCCCCGATTTTATCCGAAACAGGATCTAAAACCTTTCCTAACTCTGTAATCTGATTATTTCGTCGTGCAAAAAAACCGTCTAAAAAATCAGAAATAATGCCAATGAAGATCATTCCCCAAAGAATGGGCGTCATTGTGCCGCCGTTGGAATAATGCACCCACGAAATTCCGGCAGAAAGCGGGATGCGTGACACAGAGAGCATGTTAGACGTAGTGAAAAAAGGATCACGCTTAAAAATCTCTATCGCATTAATTTTTCCCATTTTGTACTAATTTGAACCGTGCGTATCTACTATTAATGGCTGCATCTGAATATGAAAAATCTCAAACCGATGTTGGCTTGAGCATAATTCGTGAAAAAAGTCATTATGTTACAGATGACCACTTTCAGCGTTGGCAAAAATACTAAAAATGAGCGTTAACTATTGTGATTGATTCAGATAAACTCACAGAAGAAACCAAATCATCAAAAGAGATCTATAACGGCGACCTTCTGCACGTATTCAGGGATGAAGTAACCCTGCCTGATGGAAGTAATTCTGTGCGGGAATGGATTAAACATCCCGGAGCCACGGCTATTGTGCCAATTTTTAAAAATGGTGACACTATGCTCATCGGTCAGTATCGCTACCCGTGTAAAAAAGTTTTTTATGAAGTCCCCGCCGGAAAACTTGATCCCGGTGAAGATCCATTAACAACCGGAAAACGTGAGCTCACCGAAGAAACCGGATTGGTCGCAAAAAAATGGCACGAAATCGGACCGTTTTATCCCTGCATAGGCTACTCAGACGAAGTAATTTACGTTTATGCCGCGACTGAAATTGAAGAGACGGAAATCAATGTTGACGATGATGAATTTGTAGAACCCTTCCGTTTGCCGTTTGAGAAAGCGATAGAAATGGTCCACTCAGGAGAAATATCAGATGGGAAAACGGTGATTAGTTTGCTTCGGACTGAGCATTGGCTGAAGAAGAAATAGACGTGAATACTCTTAAGGCGTTCTGTACGTACGCCAAATCCAGATATAAAAAGGAGATGACAGTCTCTTCCCTCCAGGACGTCCTGATTATAAAACAGACTATGTTTTTGTAAGCTTGTCCAACCCTCAGTTTTCGATACTCCCTTAAAAATTTTTCAGAGCCTGATTCTTGTGCCCTTTCTGAAAGCGCTTTTACACTTTTTGCAAATCTCTCAAATAAAAGACAAAAAGGTCTTAAATAGTTTTGATAATTTTGAGCGTCTGATTGAGACAATCTAATCTGAACACTTTGTCATCAAGACACTCACTTTTTATATCAAAATCTCTCCACCATGTTGAATTATCTGAACCGGGAAAACACCGTAGCTGATCAAAACTACAATCGCTGGCTCATCCCACCAGCTGCATTAGCTATTCACCTTGCTATCGGACAGGTTTACGCGTTGAGTGTATTCAATCTCCCGATGTCGAAATTAATTGGTGTTTCCGCCCAGGTTGCCGGTGACTGGAAACTGACGAGTATCGGGTGGATTTTTTCCATAGCCATTGTGTTTTTGGGCCTCTCGGCCGCACTTTTTGGAAAGTGGCTGGAGCGTGAAGGTCCGCGAAAAGCTATGTTTGTTTCAGCGCTCTGTTTCAGCGGTGGATTTTTTGTCTCTTCTCTTGGCGTTTATCTGCATCAAATTTGGCTGGTTTATCTCGGTTACGGCGTTTTGGGCGGAATAGGACTTGGTATTGGCTATACTTCACCGGTTTCAACACTGGTGAAATGGTTTCCGGATCGTCCGGGTATGGCTACAGGGATGGCGATTATGGGATTCGGTGGAGGAGCCATGATCGCCTCACCCCTTTCTGTCTGGCTGATGGATGTTTTCAGTTCAGCTAACTCGGTTGGCGTTTGGCAGTCGATGCTCGTGATGGGTGGTATCTATCTTATACTTATGATGTTTGGCGTGGCACTTGTCCGCATCCCCGCTCCGGGCTGGAAACCTAAAGGATTTGAGCCGAAATCTCAAGCCGGAAAAATGATGACAAGCGGAAATGTAACCGCCGATCAGGCCGTAAAAACCCCGCAATTCTGGTTGCTGTGGTCTGTTTTGTGCTTGAATGTTACAGCCGGTATTGGTGTTCTGAGTCAGGCTTCGCCTATGATTCAGGAGATGTTTCCCGGTCAGGTGACCGCTCAGGTTGCCGCAATTTTTGTGGTTTTGCTTTCACTCTTCAATCTGTTGGGACGCTTTTTCTGGTCCTCTTTCTCTGATGTTCTGGGACGCAAAAAAGTGTACGCTATCTATTTCGGACTTGGAATGGCACTTTACGCTGTGGTTCCAATGCTTGGTGCACTTTCTTCCTATGTTTGGTATATCGCCGCTTTTTGTGTGATTATCAGCATGTACGGCGGTGGATTTTCAACTATTCCGGCGTATTTACGCGATATGTTCGGAACCTTCCATCTCGGTGCTATTCACGGACGATTGCTCACAGCATGGGCAACGGCGGGAATTTTAGGTCCGGTTTTGGTTAACTACATTCGTCAGATTCAAATTGACAATGGTGTGGCAACTGCTCAGGCGTACACCATTACCATGTACATTATGGCCGGTTTGCTGGTGGTGGGATTTGTCGCAAATATGATGGTAAAACCTGTTGCAGAGAAGTTTCTAATGGATGAATCTGCTGCTAAATCGGTCCCTGCAGAAACCAATGCTTCAAATGATGTAGAAGTTGGAACCCCCAAAGTTGCTGTTGAAGCCTGAGTAAGTCAATTATAATCGGACATTTCGCTTCTTAGTGTACAGTGGTTATTTTGATGGAAAGATCCATCACGAAAAAGCCACGCTATGTCATTTACTGCCATAAATCCAGCTACAGAAGAGCGAATTCACACTTTCGAATTAATTTCCAAGGATGATTTGAAGGAAAGAATTTCGAAATCCCATGCGTATTGGAGCGATACCTGGCGAAAAACGACGATTCAGGATCGTGCTGAAAATCTGAGAAATGCCGCAAAGTTACTCAGAGAGAGAAAGCAAGAGCTGGCGAACTTAATGACCCGCGAAATGGGCAAACCTCTGGCGGAGGGAGTTTCAGAAGCAGAGAAATGCGCCTGGGTTTGTGATTTCTATGCTGAAAACGGAAGAGATTTCATGGAGCGAGAAATCATAGAAACAGATGCGGCTATAAGCTACATTTCCTATCAGCCGCTGGGGTCGATATTGGCAATCATGCCGTGGAATTTCCCCTTCTGGCAGGTTTTTCGATTTGCCGCTCCCACGCTCATGGCTGGAAATACAGCGTTACTAAAACACGCTGAAAATGTGCCCGGCTGCGCACTCGCTATCGAACAACTACTGCACGACGCCGGATTTCATCCGCATTCCTTCCAAAATCTGTTTATTGATGTGAAACAGGTTGAATCGGTGATTTCCGACGAAAGGGTTCAGGGCGTTTCGCTCACCGGAAGTACCCGGGCTGGAAAGTCTGTTGCTGAAATTGCCGGACGTAATCTTAAAAAATGCGTGTTGGAGTTGGGCGGATCAGACCCGTACCTGGTGCTTGGTGACGCAGATCTCGAATTAGCAGCTGATAAATGTGTAATGAGCAGATTGATCAACAACGGACAGAGCTGTATTGCCGCCAAGCGGTTTATTGTGATGGAAGAGGTGTACGATAACTTTCTCCAGTTGATAAAAGAGCGAATGGAAAATCAAGCCTTGGGTGATCCTATGGATGAAAAAAGCACAGTTGGACCTTTGGCGCGAAAAGATCTGCTGGAAAACCTCGAGCGTCAGGTGGATGAATCGGTTGCCCGGGGAGCAAAAGTTGTAACGGGTGGAAAGCGTGGTGAGGAAATGGGATATTTCTATCAGCCGACCATTCTGGAAAATGTAAGTCCCGGAATGCCCGCTTATGATGAAGAACTATTCGGCCCGGTGGCGAGCGTGCTAAAAGTCAGCTCGGTAGAGGAAGCCATTCGAATAGCAAACGATACAGAATTCGGACTGGGAAGTGGTGTATTCAGCGCGGATATCAGGAAAGCTGAGCATATTGCGCGAGATGAACTTCAGTCCGGCGCCAGTTTTGTCAATGATTTTGTGAAATCAGATCCCCGATTGCCCTTTGGTGGAATCAAAAGTTCGGGTCTGGGAAGAGAGCTTTCGGGCGTGGGAATTAAAGAATTTACGAATGTGAAAACGGTTTATGTGATGCGGGAATAGGGCTCAATGAGGTTATCTTAAAAATATGTCTTTGGTGTCTGATATCATTTGATAAAAGTTCACCTATCATTTAATTGACATCTTTGTATACTAAAGTGACCTTAGGTTATTAAGGTTAAAATTTGATTCAGTACTATTCTGGAAAAGAGATATAGGTGTTGAATTCAGAAATCACAAAACAACTCTGCTATGGGATTATTTGGCAAAAACAAAAGGCGTGAGGTTTACTGGAAACAGAAACTGTACTTTTTAACCGACAGGTTGGGAATGTCGAGGAATGAGTCGCGGCTGATACTTTTTTTAACAGTGGGAACGCTGGCTGGTGCGTTATACCTCGTGTTTCGATCTCCGCGACAGGAAGAACTCCCGGCCGATCTCAAGGCCTCTTTTGAAGAACGAAACGCCTCATTGGCGGCACTGAAAGATAAATTACTGCAAGAACGTTACTATCCTGAAGAGGAAAATGAAAATGAGACAGAAGAAGAGTCTCGAATGACTAATGCTGAGTCTGACAACAATTCAGATGAGAGTTATGAACAAGAAGAAACCCATTCTCAGGAAACGGAAGAATCCACTCTCAAAATTAACATCAACACGGCTGACAAGAACACGCTGGAAAAACTGAGTGGAGTGGGACCGGTTACAGCTGATCTGATAATTACGTTTCGCGAACAATATGGAGCGTTTAAATCGGTTGATGAATTGACCAAAATAAAAGGAATCGGCCCAAAGACACTTGAAGAACTGGTGCCGCACATTATTCTAAACGACTAATTCAATATTTACGCATGGCCACAACTATTCTCTGGGTGGACGATGAAATCGACGTCCTCAAACCACATATTTTATTTCTCGAAAAAAAAGGATTTGATGTCACACCCGTAAGTAATGGCGAAGATGCGCTCACACTAATTTCAGAGCAGGAATTTGACCTGGTTTTTCTTGATGAACAGATGCCGGGGATGGATGGCATCACCACACTGACCAAGATTAAGGAGAAAAAGCCCTCACTGCCCGTGGTTATGATCACGAAAAGTGAAGAGGAATCGATCATGGAAGAGGCTATTGGGGCAAAGATTGCGGATTATCTCATAAAGCCCGTAAACCCCAAGCAGATCTTGCTCACTATTAAGCGCATTTTAGATCGGCATCGCATCAGAAATGAAAAATCGGCACAAAGTTATCTTCAGAGTTTTAACCAGATAAGCCAGCGTATAAACGGTCCGCTTGAGTGGGAAGACTGGATTGAGATCTACAAAAAACTCACGCTTTGGGACATGGAACTGGAGCAAGCCGACGCCAATCTGCAGCAGGTGTTGAAAGATCAGTTTGCGCAGGCCAATCAGATATTTGGTCGATTTATTCAGGATGAATATTACTATTGGTTGAGGGAAGAACCGGGTGAACGTCCGCTCTTAAGTCCCGATGTGCTCGACCGTTTTGTGCTTCCGCATCTGCATAAAGGAAAACCCACGTTTTTTATCATAGTGGACTGTATGCGCTACGATCAGTGGCTGGTTTTTGAGAAAGATCTTACTAATCTTTTCAATATAGAGACCGATTTTTACTACTCTATTCTCCCCACGGCCACACCATATGCGCGAAACGCTATTTTTTCAGGAATGTATCCTATAGAGATAGAAAAACATTTTCCACATTTGTGGGAGACGAAAGATGATAACGAGCACTCGCTGAATCGCTACGAAGAGGAATTATTACAGATAAAACTACGCGGATCGGGAAATCGCGTTGCAAGTAAATATGAGAAAGTCCTGCATCTGGAAGAGGGCAAAAAAATCGCAGAAAGGATAAAAAACTATATGCAGACGCCACTAAACGCGTTTGTATTCAATTTTGTGGATACCCTCGTGCATACGCGCTCCGATTCAAAAGTACTTAAAGAGATCGCCCCGGATATGCCGGCATTCCGATCGTTGACAAAAACGTGGTTTCGTCACTCCTCGCTGTATCAGATATTGAAATTGCTTTCTGAGGAAGACGTTAACGTGGTTTTGACTACCGATCATGGTTCTGTTCGCGCATTGCGAGATACCAAAGTGATTGGGGACAGAGATACATCCACCAGTTTGCGCTACAAATACGGACGCAATTTGAAATGTGATGAAGACGCCGCGATCTATATCGCCAAACCCGAAGATTACAATCTACCCAAAAACAGAGCGGCCTCGGATTATATTTTTGCCAAAGAGGATTACTACTTCATCTATCCTACCAATTATCACAAGTATCAAAACCGCTATAATGATACCTTCCAGCACGGCGGAGCTTCTATGGAGGAGATGATTCTCCCGGTGGCTACCATGACGCCCAAAAAACGGTAGAAATAGTTGAGATCAGAAATGAAATCATCCTTTGAATTGAGTGACCGGGAGCGAACGCTGATTAGCGGTAGTGAGGAAGAGACGAGAAAGATTGCCGGTGATTTAGCAAAAAAGCTTGAAAGCGGTGACGTCATTACGCTCCGTGGCGATTTGGGATCCGGGAAAACTCATTTTGTGAAAGGAATCGCCGAAACCTTTGGTATTGATCCAGACACGGTTCAATCTCCCACATTCACCATTATTCATGAATACAGAAGTGGTGATGCTCTACCCGTATTTCACTTCGATTGTTATCGTCTCAAACACCCTGAAGAGTTACTGGATATTGGGATTGAACACTACCTCGATGAGCCGGGAATTTGTTGCATTGAGTGGCCGGAACTCGCTGAGCCCTATCTACCTGACACGGTAATCGCTGTTCAGATGGAGCATCAAAAAGATGGGAAGCGCAAAATTCTTATAAAAAAGACGTGAATTGCGTATTTTAGGCAGTCTATGCCAAATACAGAAAACCACAAATTACCCTATCGGCTCGAACGCCTTCCCGTGATCTACCCGTATCACAAGCGATCTGAAAATCGCATTACGGTAGGTGATTTGGTGTATTATGGTCCCACCCCGGAATATTACGGCATCGGAGAAGTGCTCAAAATAATCGACCGCTGGTGCGTGGTGGATTTTCGCGGCACAGGTGAATTAGAGATCCACAAAGACGCCTTTGAAGCCAAATACCTCATTCCCATCCATAAAATGAATCTGCAGCATCTGGTATTGGAGCGGTAGAAATAAGATATCGAGAGAGAGTATTTTTATCTGTGTTGTTTTGATTACATTTATTCAATCATATATTTTTTTCAGAACGCATCTGAATATTGAAGTAGAATTAACCGCAGCGTTATGAGCGATCCAACAGTTTTAAAAAAAATCGAAGAACTTCCTCCGGAAGCCAGAAAAGAAGCACAGGATTTTGTTGATTTTCTATATGAAATACATGTAGATAAAAAAGCAGAAAACAGATCCTTGACGAAAACTCTGTTAGAGAGTCCTTTTTTTGGTATGTGGAAGGATAGGGAAGAAATGAAAGATAGCTCAAGATGGGTCAGAGAAGTTCGAAAGTCTCAATGGCCAGATTAATCTGTTATGTTAAATCAATTAAAAAGTATATTCAACTAAAGTTGGTCAATGCTTAGTTGTAAACTAAATTGTTCTTAATTACGTTATTTGCATAGAATAGATTGTATAATCAGTTATTTGAATTATGGATAGTACAATTAAAAGAAAAAAATTTAAGTGCTTAAACACTAAGAGCACGGAAGAGGTTTCAAAAGATCAGCTCGTTGATAGTCTAATTGGAATGCTTTCCAATGATACATTTGTACCTAAAAAACGTTCTTACTCAGAGGAGTTAGAATTATTAGCTAAAACTCTTGATTTTGTCTCTGAGGCTGTAAAAGATGGTACAATTACAGAATCACAAGCAAATAATTTGCTTAAATATTTAATTTCAGGGATTGTTTCAAAGAGAGTATCAAATATATATTGATAATATTTTCTCAAACAGAAATGAAGCTGGATTTTTCTTTGCAAATAGAAAACAATTTGAAACTAAAGATTGGTGATGGCAGAAGAAGAAAAGAAATCCGATGAATCGGAAGAAATGAGTTCAGAGGAAGCTCAAGAAGTTGGGGAGACATTAGATAAGTTATCTAAAAAGGAACCAACGTTAGTTTCTCAATTTATGGGTTTAGCTAAAATGGGCTCTATGCCAAATCCCTTACACGATAAACTCAATGAAAAACATCTTGAGAAAATCGTGGGCTTGGCTGTAGATCATGATGAGAGACAGTACTAATTACATAAGCAAGAACAAGATAATGAATACAATGACAAGCAATCTGATAAGAAATACTATTTTGCTTATTTTATTGTAGCAGTAATTGTGTTCCTAATAATCTTAATCTATTTGAAAGATACACCTGAAATATTAGTGCCAACTTTAACAGGATTGGGTGGATTAGTTAGTGGATTTTTAGCAGGGTTGGGGTTCAGGAAAAAAGAATAAGCATAACACAGCTTGAATTAATAGTGGGATGTGCGAATAAGAATGAATTTCAGGCTTTACAAAAATTTTTAGTTGAGTTTGAAATAGTTCAATTGAATAACAGGATTTCACTAAAAGCAGTGGAATTATTTGAGGATTTTCGGCTGAGTCACGGAGTAATGATTCCTGATATGTTAATTGCAGCCACAGCAATTACATTGAAAATTCCTTTGCTTTCAAAAAATAAGAAGGACTTCAGATTCATTGACCAATTGAATTTGAGAGAATATAAGGTTTGACTCTTCGCCTCCTGAAACAAAAGGAATATTAATACAGAAACCCAAAAACCCAGGCCGGAATTCTGTTGCCAAATCCATGCTCGATGTTATCGATAGCGAAGTAAGCCTTTCCGGTTTTTAAACCTTTAAGTTGCTTCGAACTTTTATTTGGTCCGCCTACTTTGAGATAAATTTTATCGTCAATTAAAAAGTCACCTTTTTCAGGGAGAGATACTTCATGCCCCGCGTTTTTCAATTGATTTAAAATAAAGGTTTCCCGGAGTGTTCCTATTTGAGCTTGAGGGGAAAGAGCGAGGGTTAGGTTCGTGTTTTCAAAGTAAATCTTGTCGGGTTTTTGTAGTGTCGAAACTCCACGTCCTGGTTTATGGATGAGGTTTAACAGATACGCATCCGACAGATGTTTCAGGTAATTTGTGACGGTATTCCGGCCGATTGATAGTTTTGAAGCAATACTTGAAATATTGGGAGTAAATGGAGCAGATTCGGCAATTACGCCAAGGAGTTTTTTTATTTTTTGGACGTTTGAAGGGCTGTAATCCTGAACATAAGCCAGGTCATTTTCTAAAACCGCATTGATGAGACCATTTATTTGTTGATTAAATGTGTGCTCTTTCAATCCTTTTGCAAACGGAAAATAGCCGGATTTCAAATATTTCCGGAAAGCTGGAATAGGTTTTATCTGTTCAGCTATATACGCCGTAATTTCAGAATGATTTTGTATAAGTTCATCGAGTGAATATGTTCTGATTTCAAGATTGTGATACCACATCAGGTATTCCCTGAAAGACAGTCCCGGAAGAATGTGTAAAACCCCTCTTCTGCTCAGATCAGTATCTGACTGCGTCAAATCAAAAGCTGAAGATGCGGAATAAAGAATTTGAAGATCTTTATGTTCATCAAACGCGACCTTTATCTCTCTTCCCCAATTCTCGTATTTGTGAACTTCGTCAATCACAATAATTTTCCCACCAAACTTTACCCATTCAGAGATAGTTGAATAAAGAGTGTTTTCGTAAAACCAGGGATGATCAGCTGTTACGTACAGAGCTTCTTTTGAATTGCGAATTTTGAACTTGATATGCTGTAAAAGCATCGTGGTCTTTCCCACGCCACGGAGCCCTTTAATCCCCATCAAACGACTTTTCCAGTCGAACTGTTCATACCCGGATCGAACAAAATTATGAGTAATCCCTTTAAGTATGTTTTGGTGATAAGAAAAAATCTCGTCCATAACTGAGTCACAGTATTACTGTTTTGAATGTAAAGCAATAATACTATAAAATGACTTGAACCCAAAGCAAAAGTGTCAAAAAATTGCTTTGGGTTCAAGGCAATTTGTTAGAATGCTCAAAACTTGAGGTATTATACTATCAGTCCCTTGATACTGTTTTCATCTTATCCCATCCCCCAATCCCCAATCCAATAAAAAGACCTGGATAAAAAGGCTCGATTCCCCAAAAAGCGAAAGAATAGGATTCGGGATCTGACCAATAGCCCAGGCCAATCCAAATGCAGCAGGTGAGGAATGTGGCGGGAATGTAGTGTAGAACAGCTCGCTGACTCATCGCAAAAGGTGAGAGATAAACGCCCAAAATGGGAATCAGTAAGGCGGGAATGACGCTGCTCCCGATTACGTACCACAGTTGAACCACGCTTGGAAAAAGATAAACCAAACCAACAGCAAGAACCACCGAAGCGCCGATTCCATACTGCGTGAGACGAATGCCTGAAATGTGGGGGAATATCGGTTTGAGCAGGTCACGGCCGAGAGTCTGTCCCGCCAAAAAGAGAAAACTATCGAGGGTGGACATAATGGTTGCCAACAGTGCCACCATGAATAAGCCATTCCACCCGGGCCCGAGTAAATGATCAGATAACGCAGGGTAGGAAAGCATCGGGTCGGCAAGATCGGGCAGTGCAACTGAGGCATAGAGCGCGGTAAAAAGACTCATGAAATCAAATAGTCCCCAGAACAAAATAGAGTATAAAATCCCGTTTCGGGCTGTTTTAGTGTCTTTAGCCGCAGCCGCGCGTTGATGAAAACCGGGATCGACGAACGTCCATAATGCGATAAAAAACCAGACGAGTGCGTACTGCCAATGCTGACCGCCCAAAGGATCAAGCTGAATATCTGAAAGTTTGGAAAGCAGTGAAACCGGCGATCCGAGATGATAGATCGCGGATCCCAATAAAATCCCAAAACCGGCGTACATCAGCACAATTTGAATAATATCTGTGCGCACAACAGCTCCGAATCCGCCAAACCCTACATACAAAGCCGAAAATACGGCAACGAGCACAGCCCAAAGCAACATCTGATCAACAGCACCAAACATATACGAGAGTAATGCGGCAACCATTAAAATGTAGGGAGCGGGATTTACCAGCAGAAAAACCCCGGCGCTGGTCATCTGCCCGGCTCGCTTCCCATAGGTTGTGGAGACAGCTTCGGGGATAGAAAGCGCGGGATTCTCCCGAATTTTTTCAGCCAGAAAAAACGCAAACAGCAGAGCGAAAATGTAGTAAGGCAATCCGAATAAAAACCACTGGCTAATCCCGAATTGATAGGTGTACTCGCCCACACCTAAAATGCCGCCGTACCAGGTGGAAACCAGCGTGGCGATAAAAGCCGGAAGCGTGAGTTTTCGGCCGGAAAGAAGATAATCGGCCTCCTCACCATCTCCCTTATAACGTTTCAAAAAACCTATTACAGCCAGAACCGCGATGTAGCCAAGAACAAGTATGAGATCTGTCATAGATATTTGATCATTTTTTCAGCGGAAGATGATGTCCTACAAACAGCAAAAGTGCTCCTTTTTCTGCTGTAATTTTTACGCGCTTTGAAACGCTGTGGTTCGAGCTCCCGTCACGAATGCCACAAGCCAGAGATTCGTTGTTAAGTGTGTATTTAAGTCCGTGAGTGCTGATTCCGCTTACATCTCCATCGATAGGAGCTAACGAGATTACCGTTCCGAGGGGCAGCTCAGCTTCCCATTCAGGCGGCATGATGAAAGAACTTCCGAATTCATCCTCAAAAGACAGATGGTCGAAAAAAGAGTTAAACTGTTTGAGTACAGAGATGTTTTTTAATGTATGATCGATACGCTTACCCAGTGCTCCGGCAATTTCAACATGAGTGACTGAATTCTTGCGCGCGTGGATTAGAGCTTTCTCTAAATCGTTTGTATTTTGATCGGCTTGTTCAAGAGTGAGAATACCGTCTGTGTCGTTAACTTTGGCAGGATTAAAACTATCCATATCGCCAATAATGACATCCGGGTATAAATCGTGAGCAAGTAAAAAGTTGGCGGCACCATCACAGGCTATGATAAGATCGTACGAATTCCAGCGCTCAAAAAGAAAAGCGTGACCGGGAATGTGACCGTCGCCGATAATCAGGCATTTTTGCATAAGATCAGATGCTCAGATAAACAGTGAGTTTGAGATTATTTTGGCTTGAGGATACATAAATTTTTGAATTAGCACATTAGATAAAATACGTGATAGAACAACTGGTAAAACAACTACAGAAAAGTAAGAACCCCGTCATTTTTTCTCATATTCGTCCCGATGGCGA
>Ga0136557_1001651_pt1 | contig 13936 bp, 13 predicted proteins | sample AntRauTorckE6832_FD_104796 | JGI IMG/M metagenome (GOLD analysis project Ga0136557, IMG submission 104796) | Saline lake microbial communities from Rauer Islands, Antarctica - Metagenome Torckler E6 #832 | ecosystem: Environmental > Aquatic > Non-marine Saline and Alkaline > Saline | place...
ACCAGCGTTTTAATTCGGACTTGGCCGCTGTCTGTCCTTTTAGAATTTGATTGCTTAAAAAATTTCCGAGTTTTACTACATTACTTTCTAATAAGGCCAAGCCAGTTAAACGCCAAACCGTTAGGTGCATAAACATGAAAGAATCTTCTAACCCGATATTACAAGCTTTCTTAAGGGTAATCATCTGTCTTTTAGTCTATGCACTATCTTGGTTTCCGTGGTTTCACATCGTAGTATATTTTGACATCATTAGTGACAATGGTCTTCCATATCTGGTAGTATGAGCTCTCCCTGTTTTTTTCCCTACAGCTTTAGTTCTAATTATTATTATCGATTTCGTTTTAAGTAGAATTAAATATTTTCAACAAAGATTTAAAATTTTCATAGGAATTGAGCTTTTAATAAGTATGCTCCTATTTTTGCCTGTAATATATCTTGGTTATTTTGTTGCTTCCATAATCGGATCTATAGTATTTATAAGCACCTAACAATGCGTTTTAAATCGGACGCGGACGGGGTTCGATGGAACTTGATTGCCAGGAATTAATTTCGCTACTTCAAAAAAATATTAATCTCCGCGCCGCTGGGTCGTTATACTGCTTTAGTTGCAATAATCGTCTTTTCTTTATAGTTTCATTTTGTAACTAAATTAAATTCATTTGTCATGGCTACAAATATTACAATCAGGGGTATTCCTGATGAAGTGTATGCGAAAATTAAAAAACAGGCCGATCTACATCACCGAAGTATTAACAGTGAAGTGATTGTTTATTTGAAAAAATTAGTCCAGAGTAATCGTCGAGATCCTGATCAAGTTATAACTCGTGCCAAAAAACTTAAACAAAAAGCGAAAGGCTCTCTAACTATGGATGAAATTCAACAAGGCATTGATCAAGGCCGCCCATGATTGTCGTCGATACAAATGTGATTGCCAGCTTGTGGGTACCAAACGATCTGGATGAATGGGTTTATAAGGTACTTAAGAAAGATGATGGTTGGGTTGCCCCTCTTCTCTGGCGATCTGAATTTAGAAATGTATTATCGATATATCTCCGGAAGGATATTTTAGAATTCTCGGTTGTCTTGCAGGCAACAGAAGAAGCCGAACAACTAATGGATGCTAATGAATTCGAAGTAAACTCAACGCAGGTTATGAGTCTTGTTTCAGATTCTTCATGTTCGGCATATGATTGTGAATTTGTAGCATTAGCTGACGATTTAAATGTGCCATTAGTAACATTTGACAAAAAGATTTTGGGTGAATTTCCTAATCTTGCTATCCATCCCGAAGAATTTGCTCCATGAACTAATGCAAGCAGTATAACAAGCGGATTTATGCGATATCTGTTCGTTGGTTATTGTTTTAGTTGTTTTGAAATTTGTGTTCATTAAGTAGTTTTTAGGCGGTAAGTACAAACCGCTTATTTGCCAAACCGTTATACCTCAACCTATTTCAATGAAAATTCTAAAATATCTCATCCTGATTTTATTTCTTAGCGGTTGTGGAGATGGCATTAGAACCATTCACCCTGAATTTGGCTACAACTATAGTTTAAATACTGATTTTATTTCTCCGGAGATTTCAAATGACTCCCTCAAGATCCCGGTTGTCTTTGACGGATGTGATCGCAATCATATATTTGATCTTCAATACAATACTTCAAAACTTTCTTATTCGGAAGTGTGGCTATTTAAGAAAACCCCGACTCAATTTTGTGAAGTATCTCATCTTGAAATTAAAACCTTCAACCTTCCCCCGGAAGTAGCACTAACAAATGAAATTTACCTGCTTGGTCCCAAAGGGAAACGGATATTACTTTCCCGTTGACTGCTATAAACCTTTAAAAAGACAACATCCGGATTGAGCGCCCCGTTGATTTAAGAAGAATTAAAATGCGCATCAAATACACAAAGAACGAGAGGTTATGAAGAGACCTATTCTGTTTTCTATGTTGATTACCTTCCTTACCTCATCAGCAATGGGCTGTGGATTAATAAATTCAGATGAGAAGGCAGAAAGAACCTACCCTGAGGCATTTAGTTTAGAAAGGGTATCGATAGAAGAAGTAGTTGATGAAACTGCGATACCGGACTCCGTTAATATTGATGTATTTGTGACAGATATTTCGAAGTGCCCCAAATCTCACAAATGCTTTCTTCCCGATGGAATATTCGTATCTGAAAGCTTGACTTCTGACGAGAGCATATTAATACCACTCGAAAAACCCAGACAATTCCGAAAACAGAAACGTTATTTAATCTCAGTACTGTCTCATTTTGAAGGCAAGAAACTACGTATGGTGATTCTCCTTGGCTATAGTCGTCTTGAATAGGTTCTCCTTAAGTATTTATAATCCCAAGTGAAGGGATATTGATCCGGTATAATAATTCCAATCTTGAGTATTAATTTTAACGCGGTCGTGACATTGGTTTTCCGGGTTGTTTGTTTTGAGTTCGGAACTTTGATAATATTAGCTAGTTCGCTGTTTTTAACACAGGGGCTTTATACCAACTATTCACATTTAACTAAAAGACGCCATGAAGAAAATTATCCTCCTATTATTACTCATTGGGTCTTTTAGTACATTGCTATTTGCTCAAAGTTCATTTTTAGAGAAAGGTCAATCTGGATTATTGTTAAGCGCTTTGTCATCTGCCAACCAAGACTTATCCGGCTATAGTGGTGAGATCGGATATTCTTTTTCCGGAGTTCTTGATTTAGGGCTTTCAATAGGTCAATATGGATACTATGAACCGTATGTTTCAGATGACTTAAAAGCTACTATTCTCTCCCCTTTTATATCTTACTTAATATTTAAACAAGATGAGTCAACTCCTTTGTCTATCAGTTTAAACAGTTCGTATCAGAAACAGTTTATCACAAATGGTTATTTGGACAATTTTTATACTAATGTGACAGGTGATCATTTTAGAATCGGCACTTCAGTATTTACCGATATTGAATTCTTTAATGCCATAAAAGTTCAACCAAAAGCGGGATTCGGATACAGAGCTGGAAAGATCAAGTTTGAAGACTCCTCCGGCGGTTCCGCAACAACAATTCACGACACAGTTATTTTTGATTTGGGTGCTTCGTTTATGCTAAGTAGGGTATCAAATTATTCGTTTGTGGTGACCCCTGGAATCGGTATTCAAAAAGATCTCACGAATCTTAATTTATCGGTTAGTCTCTTGCTCCCCAATAACTGAAGCAAGGTTTAAATACATTTCACTCGGATAAGCACACAGCTAAATTACAATCATTATGGTTGCACCAACCGGATCATTCTTTGGCTTGATTGGAGGAGCCATCCGAAAATATGTGGGTAAATATTTCATTCCATCTACAACTGCTGATTCAAATAAGGAATAGAATGTTTTTTAACCTTGCTAAATCATAAAAGCCAACGTTTGCAAATCATCTTCTTACAAAAAAAAGATCAGTATAAGTTGTTGCGAATAAGTGTATTAGATAATTCTGAAAAGATTTATTACTATTAAATGTTGTTCTAACACTTAATAAATCATAAGGTACATTTATGAATCGGAATAAAAATATACTTCAATCCGTATTTTGCTTACTTGCATTCACGCTCATCTTCACGGTTACATCCGTGGCGCAGGATGGGACGATCTATGCGCTTGAAACTCCCGATGAGCCAAACGCTATTCTTCTCGGAACTGGTGGCGTAGAAAACCAACCCGCTCCCGAGACCTGGTTTCGTCAGTGGGGAGATCCTATGGCCCGAAATATTTCTACGGCAACGCTGACTCCTTTTCTGCCCGAAGCGGGTAAAGCAAACGGAGCTGCCGTTATTGTAGCGCCCGGAGGTGGTTTCAGATGGCTCTCGATGGGCAATGAAGGATGGGAAGTCGCGGAGGCTCTTGCGGAACAGGGAATTGCAGCTTTTGTGCTTAAATATCGATTACACCCAACTCCGGAATCTCTGGATGGTTTCAGAGCATCGATGAACCGAACTTTTGATGAAGCAGCTGATGATTCTGATGATTCCCAAGACGAGGAACCGCCAAGTCGACCTCGCAGGGACCTTTCTAATCAGCTTGAGGATGCCGAAGCCGCCTATGACATGATCGTTGAGCGGGCTGAAGAATGGGGCGTGGATACCGATCGTTTAGGTATGATTGGATTTTCGGCGGGTGCAGGCCTCACGATGCATTCTACGCTTAACTCTGAGTCTATGAAACTGGCTTTCATTGGCCCGATTTATGGTGGCATGGGATCGGTTGACGTCCCGGATGATGCTCCGCCTATGTTTAATGTAATCGCCTCCGATGATTTCCTTTTTAACGGAGATTTTGGCTTGATCAAATCTTGGTATGATGCGGGCATTCCGGTCGAATTTCATCTTTATCAAAATGGAGGACATGGCTTTGGCCTTGGCAATCCTGACCGAACCAGTAATCAATGGTTTGATGCTTTCATGCATTGGCTGGAAGTGAATGACTTTCTTACCCCCGATTCAGCAGAATAGAAACAGAGGGAACTAACGGTTTCAATATAAATCACCAAGCCTTCATAGATTGGTTGAGCCGTTGGCCGTTAGTAAACCTGCTTCTTTATTCGTTCTAAAATGTATTCACGTTCATTTGATCGCAAGCAGGTTTTCTTTTCAATTTATTTTACTGTGCAAGATAATAAGCTAAGCGTAATAGCTATTCTACATCAACACCCTGTATTTGATTCTTGAAAATCTCCAACGCATAATTTTAACCGGCACGATGCTTCCCGAAAACCCGTTCTTCTCAAAAAAAGAAATAAACTCCCGATCCTGATTTGAGCTCTCATTCCATCCCTTCTGAAACACAAGAAAAACTCCCAAGAAAATTAGGCCTGTGGGGATTATGGCTGCTCATCGTAAATGGGTTTATCGGAGCCGGAATTTTTGGCCTTCCCAGCGGAGCCACCCGACTTGCCGGCGAATACAGCGTCTGGATTTACGTGATTTGTGCCTTGCTCATGCTCCCCGTTATTCTCAGCTTTGCTGAATTGGGAAGCTATTTCAAAGGCACCGGCGGGCCGATTAAATACGGGACTCAGGCTTTTGGGAAATTCATCGGCTTCCAAAGCGGATGGCTTTTCTATGTAGCACGGATTATATCATTTTCTGCAAATTCAGTGCTCCTTGTTGACAGTTTTGGATACTTCTTTGAACCGGCTGCAACCGGTGTCGGTCGGCTCATTTCTCTGGGCATTATTATCGGGGGGCTCACCCTGATCAATGTCATTGGATCGGTTGAATCCATACGGTCATTGGCGTTTTTTACCGTTGTGAAATTTGCGGTGCTATCATGCTCGTTTTCGGGGGACTGATTTTGCTTGGATCAGAAGTCATGCCATCTTTCGAGAATCCCTTACCGCCGGCAACAGATATTGGAGCAGCAGCCCTTTTGTTAATCTATGCTTTTGTTGGGTTTGAAGGTGGGGTCGTTCCGGCAGGTGAAGCCAAAAAACCTGAACGAGATATGCCGCTTGCTCTACTTTTCGGACTCGGCTCTGTTGTTGTTTTATATATGCTGATTCAGCTGGTTTCTCAGGCTGCCGTACCTGACCTTGGTTCTTCATCAGCTCCACTCTTGGATGCCTCTGCCGCTCTGTTTGGTGAGATTGGTGCAATCATACTAATGATCGGAGTTGTCGCCTCTGTGACCGGAAATTTATCGAGTACCATCTTCTCTACTCCCCGACTCACCTATGCCCTTTCGGTGGAGAAGTCACTGCCTAAATGGTTTGGGGAAGTACATCAGAAATTTCAAACCCCGGCTAATTCGATACTCTTTTTTGGGGTGTTTGCCTTTATTGGTGCTGCACTTGGTTCCTTTACCGTTTTAGCCGCAATGACGGTCCTGTCCAGACTATTCTTGTTTATTATTAGCTGTGCGGCCATTCCTGTATTGCGCCCAAGGTTTCGGGGTGAAGGTCGTTTTATTTTGAAAGGCGGTTACTTGATTCCTGTCCTGGGAATTCTGGCTTGTATCTGGCTGATGTTTCAGGTCAGCTTCAACTCCATCTGGCTGACGGCTCTGTTCATCGCCATCGGTAGTGGTTTTTACTGGCTGGGCAAAAGAGAATCCGGAAAAGAGTGATTTGGACTAGCTCATTATCCATTATTTTGCGCTAACTAAATAATTCTGTTACATTCAGAGGAAATTTGTACTGATATCATCAATGAAGGTATTAGCAATATTCATTAAATTATCTTTCCTCATGAAACCAATATCTAAGCTGCTAATATCACTACTCGCACTTTTCATTGTTAGCTGTAGCACAGAAAAGCAGCAAGCAGAACTCGATTACAGTTCTATCCCACTCATCGAATTAACTAAAGAGTTTAGCATCACAGAATCGGAAGACTACCTTCCGAATCAACTGCAAAGTGTTATGGTCGATGAAGATGGCACCATATTGATCTCACAAAGAAATGAAAAATCGATTCATCAGTTTGATAGCTCAGGTAATCATGTAGCCAAAATAGTAGGACCGGGACGCGGACCCGGTGAATTAAGTCAATATGCGAATCCTCATTTCAAGAACGATATACTTTACATGAGTAATAATCATGGATTAATATCTGAGTATCGAAAAAATGAGGATGGTATCTATGAACACATCACAGATCATAACTACAGATTACCCGGTCCCCTCATAGGAATTAAGTCTGAGGATGATTTTAATGAATTCTTTATACAAAAAGACTCAATTGACTATCCATTTGGTGAAGTACCCCCAGAGTTCACCACTGATTTCATCTTGCCGGTAAAAGTTGATGCAGACACTCTTAATGTTGGAGAAAAAGTATTGTCACTTCGTAAACATTCCAGCTTTATTAGATTGACCAACGGGGGTAATACAATGACACATTCCTCTTTACCCTATCGATATTCTGATTATATGACGGAAACACTTCCCGGCGGAAAGATCTTAGTTCAGCGTCCCACTAAATCTGCAATTCAAATCTATGATGAAAATTATGACATAGAACATGAGGTCATTCTTAATGTGAAAGACCGACCCGTTACAGAAGCTGATATGGATTATCATTTTTCGGAACAAAGCCGAACCGAAAAGAGGGATCGAAGAGAATTAATACAAGACATCAAACCTCCATTCACAACTGTTCTTATGGATGATGATAACCGGTTTTGGTTGCAGACGGATGAAACAGAAAAAGGGAAAGAAATAGTAGTGCTAAATTATGACGGAGAGCCGCTTGGCAAGCTTTACATTCCGGCTAATGCAACTATACATGAAGTAAAACATGGAAATGTGTACATCATTCAAGCCCCCTGGGGATTACCTTCTATTGATATTTATTCGGTTGATCTGTAGAATTCTATTTTGAATAGTAAAGCAATCCACCGCCTCGGGTACCCGATAGAAATTCAGCGATTCCGTCTCCATCTAAATCAACAAAGTGTGGTGTTCCTAACTGGATGAAATCGATACTAAACGGGAAAGGTTCTTTAGTGAATGATGGTTGTTCTGCTGAACCGTTGTTTCTGTAGAAAAGATAACCATCAATTTTTGTCCCAAGGAAAAGATCTAAATCACCATCGGAGTCAAAATCATAAAAAGCAGGTGCACTTCTGGAATCTGCTTTTAGACCCATAAAATAGTCGTTTTCAAGCGTGAATTCGGGAGCTGATTCTGAGCCTGTATTTCTAAAGAGTACAACTCCCCCACCCGACTCTCCGGCTATCAAATCCAGATCGCCATCATTGTCAATATCAGCAATGGTAGGCACCGCATTACTTCCCCGTTCGAGTTCAGCAATGTTCTTTTTGACCAGTTCAAAACCATCACCAGTGTTTTTATAGTAATCAATACCTCCTTTCCAGTTACCCAAGAGTAAATCGGCAAGTCCATCGTTATCTAAATCGGCAAGGACGGGAGCCAAATGATATCCTTTAGGCAGATTTAAACTGCCGGTCTTCTGTAACTCAGGAGCAGTTGTAGTTCCTATATTTTCGAATCGGTAAATGATGGATGTGCTTCTATCGGCAGGATCAATTTTATTAGCAAGTAACAAATCGAAATCTCCATCACCGTCTAAATCTCCTGTTGCCGGAATGCTTTCATCTCCAACATCAATCATGCTCAAAAATTGTTTGGACTGAAGACTGAATTTCTCATTCTCCTGTTCCAAAAAATAGAGGTTCTCGGCAGTCGTTTCATTCGCATTATAGGCTCCTCCTAAAACTCCCAAGAACAAATCGGCATCTCCATCCTGCCCCCAGTCGGCAAGCGTAGGCGCATTATAGCCACTGGTTGTCACTGGATTTGAAAGTGGAAAAGACTGTGGCTCAACCTGAAAGTCCGGATTTTTACAGGTTCCCTGATTCTCCAATAACAAAATACCAGGCTCAAAAAAATCACCCCAAAACAAATCCTGATCTCCATCCTGGTCAATATCCATAAAAGCCATGGTGTTGGCGCCGTGCATGGTCCCAAACTGCTTCACAATTTCAATATCCTCGAATTTCTTAGTAACCAGTTCAAACTGTGGAATATCGTTTTCATCTCTGCCTACCGACTCATAACGAGTCAGGTTTCCTTCCAGCTTCCCGATAAATAAATCCAGCTTTTGGTCGCAATCAATGTCGGTGACATTTGGGATGTTCTGTCGGTCAGAAAAAATTGGGGTACCGTTTACATCGCGAAGTGAGTCAGCAGCAAGGGTGAATTTTGGATTCCTGACGGTTCCTTCATTTCGATAATAGCGAATGTAGCTGTAAGGCTGTTCTGTCAGTAGGTCAAAGTCCCCATCCTGATCCATGTCCACAAATCGAAACCACTCCCCGATATCCAGATCTTGGAATTTGTTAGTCTGCCATTTCAGAGGAGAGTCAGAATCAACATCTTGATGCTCATAAAACATAAGGTCATCGGTATGCTCCTGAATAAATAAATCAGGATCTGAATCTCCATCAATATCTACAAACTGTGGTCGAGGGGCATTGAAGCCTCCTAAAAACGGATGGGCAATCTCATTACCCTCTTCATCAAAAACAGAAAAAGGATATACATCCTGACTATAATCAGAGGATGTTTCTTTATCAACGGCAGATTTTGAAGAAGCACAACCCGCAACAAAACCGGTTATTATGGTGATGAATAAAAGTCCTTTTAGCAATCTGTTTTGGTTCATAAATAATTTACCATGCATTAGTACCGATGCCGGATGGATAGTTCCCCACTTCAATGACCTTCTCGATGGTCCGCGTTTCAGTATTGATTACGGTCACTGTTCCCACCGGGCTTTCCGTTTCAGAGCCTTCGGGTTGGTAAGTACCGTCAAGATTATTATTGGTGACGTAGAGATATTTACCATCTGCCGTCAGTGCTGCCCCGTGTGGTTGAGCAAGTCCATTTCCTTCAATAACTGCATCAACTGTTTGAGTATCCATATTTACAACGGTAACCGTATGAGCCCCTTTGTTGCCAAAATATACATACTTTCCATCAGGGGAATAAACAGGATGCCACGGCATTGCGTTGACATCTATAGTGTTTGATAGCTCCGGATTAGCGGGATCGGAAATATCAAAAACCAAAAGTTTGCCGGTTATTTGTCCGGTTGCAACCATCGTATTTCCATCCGGTGAAACTGCGAAATTTACGAATACATTATTGTTTCCCTCAACATTGGTCAAGTTGGTCTCTTCCGATTCTGTATTTACAGAAAGTATTTGATTGGAAGAAAGGCTGGCTATAAAAGTCCAGTTATCCTTAGAGTTGGCTGCGATAGCGTGAGGTCTTGAGAAGAATACATCTACCTCTTTTTTTAGGCTCATGCTTGAGCGCTCTATCATTCCAAAGCTTTGCGGTGGATTTACGGCACTCATGGAGCGGCCAACAAAAAGCTCATCTTTATTTGGGTGTATGGCCATAAGTCCGGGAACTTCAAGGCTCACTTCATCCACCAGTTCATTTTCCCTGTTGAATTTTAGCACCTTGTTTTCACCGATCAGAGTGACATACCAAAATGAACCATCCGGCTCTGCAATAGCATGATGTGGTTTTGCATTCGCAGAATAGCCCAGCTCTTGGAGATCAATAGTCTCGGTTATTTCATGAGTCTGAGTATCGATCACCATTAAGGTTGCTGAACCCTGATTACAAACGTACATATTTTGGGTTGATTGAGCCTCCGCCACTCCGGATATCAATCCAAGACCAATCGTTAAAACCGTGATAAAGAAAGTTCGCAGAAAAGTCATAATTCGAGCTTCCATGAAATTGAAGGTTTGTTGAATAGAAAAAAGGCAACTTCAGAAAGACCTCTTTTGAAGGTCATCTAAAGTTGCCTTAAATAAATCATTTACTGATTTATAGCTTGTTCGTTTGTCTCCAGCACAAAAAGACCTTCACGACCGCTGGTCATGATAACAATGCCACTTTTAAAGTAAGGATAGTTACTCCACGTTCCGGAGAAACCGGGTGCATCTTCTGTAAATGGATGCGTATCAAAACTTCCAACTTTTTGTGGATTTGCAGGGTCGCTTACATCAATAACCTGAAGTCCACTCACGTAATTAGACTGATACATCAAGTCATCTTTGATATACAAGTTGTGATCAGATGAGGCATTTTCAAGGAAATATTCTCTCACAAACTGTGGATCATCCAGATCGCTTACATCCCAAACAATAGTTCGGGTTTTGTCCACATTCCCCATCAATTCATCAAGCTCATCATTCTGGAAGAAGTACCGATGATCTTCTGTCAACCATCCCTGATGAACGTATCCGTAATCAGGATAAGAACCTGTAGAAAGAGCTACCGGATTTTCTTTGTCAGTTACATCTGCAATACTGATGGCTGTTTCGTTAGCGCCAAAGCAGATTTCACTTCCCTTATGTTCTTCATCCGGACCGTCATAAATAACGCACTGTGCATCATGAGAATAACCGGTTCCGCTTCTTCCTGTTGAAGGATCAGCAAAACAACCTGCAAACGTTGGGTTGGCCGGATCTTGAATGTTTACCATATGCAAACCACCACCACATGTTTGTCCACCGCCGCTGCTTCCTACAATAAATGCAAAGCCTGATTCTTCATTAATAACCACGTTATGTGCGCTGTGAATATTCTCGTACATCGCTGTAGCTTCCAGCTCCATAGGGTCGCCGTCAAACTTACGAAGTTGAGTCAGGTCAAGAACCTGCATACCGTGCTCGCCGGCACCATCTGCTACAATATAAGCATGGTTTTTATACACTTTGATATCTCGCCAAACATTAGCTCTTGAGCCTTCTGTTTTAGGAAGGTTGGCTACATAAATGGGATTACCTGGATCGCTAAGATCTACAAAAGAAGTTCCTTCATTTCTACCAACCAACGCATATTCTTTGCCGGTCACAGGATCCGTCCAGCCCCAAAGGTCATTCAAACGAACACCACGATCGCTACTAATAGAACCTACGGGCATAAATGAGATTAAGTCAACGTTGCTACATCCAAAACGGTCGGCTTTACCATCACTACAGTCAATTCTGCCATTGGTGATTGGTTTTAGTGCGTTACCACCTTCGCCAAATACAACGCTTTGGGTTGTCCAGCTTCCCATGTCATTTTTCTCAAGGATGGCTGCAGAACCTGCTCCATAATCGGCTCCCGTCATTCCAGCAATGGCAACGTCACCTTCTACGGCAAGTGTTCCTGAAAAATAATCTCCAGCTTCTTGTGAGCTCATTGGCATCTTAGAAGATCCGGTCCACATTCCATCTTCATCAGACTGAAATTGATAAATGGTACCTTTCCCACCTTCGGCATTTGGTGCCCCGATCCATACTCCGGATTCAACTACAGAAATCGAAGTTCCAAATAAGTAAGGTGACTGACCGTCAAAAGCTGATAAACGTCCACTTTCGCTCCACTCGCCATCTTCGTTGCGAAATACAAATACGGCTCCGGCAGCTCCATCATTTCGGGGAGCACCAACTAAAATTTGGTTGCCATGAATTCCAATTGAATTCCCAAACTGACTTCTATCTGCTGCCTGGTCACTGGTCAAAGTAGCACTGTGCATCCATTCTGAACCTTGATTGGTAAACACATGCACGGCTCCGCCACCTCGCTGAGGTGCACCGATTACCAAATTCATTCCGTCCATTGCCAGGCTTGAACCAAAGCTAGATCCCGCTGTATCAGGATTCATAATACTTGCTGTTTCTGTCCAATTTCCTGAGTTGGATCGACTATAAACTAAAACAGCACCCAATCCATCCGCATGGTCAGGTGCTCCGATAAAAGCATAATTACCACTAAGCATTACGCTTGAACCTAATGCACTTTCAACAGAATCTTCGGGGAGCATAAACTCTGCAATTTGACTCCAGTTTCCGGAACCGGATTTCTCAAATAGAAAAGCAGCGCCCTGCTCATCATTTAATTCAGGAGCACCGACAAGCAATAAATTATCGTTTGCAGCTACTGCTGATCCAAAGCCATCACCTATTTTACCATTGCTTGCCATCAATTGATGTTGCTGAGTCCATTCGTCTCCTGACTTAGCAAAAACATAGACTGCACCAGGCTGGTGTACATTCGAAGGCTCTCCGATAAATACAGCACCGTCCGCTACAGAAACAGCCCGAGCAAATCCTTGCATCGCTTCTGATTGCCCATCAGGTGTTGTTTGTGCCTGAATGATAGCCATGGGCACAATTAAAAGTAATAGTGAGAATAAGTATGATAATCTTTTCATAGATCCTGATAGTTAGTAAGGGTGGTTTTTTAAATAAATACAGCCTTTAATATAGGGCGTGAGTTTCAGAAATCAATGAAATCCACCGTTAAATATCGTTACAACCTGCTGTATTAGATTTATAAGTTGTTATTTATTAAGTGATGTTATTCGTCGCTTGAGCTGAATAATGTCCAAGCTGTAACACCAACCAATGCAGCTGCCCCACCCAGAATCAGAGCAAGATTAAGATCCCGTTGAATCCGTTCTGCTTTTGATAAGTAATCAGAACCAATTCCTTTCTTCGCTATAACACTTTCCAATTCATTAATTCTATTTTCTAATTCTTTCTTCGTCTTATTCTTCAAACTCATAATTGAAATAAATTAATTTTGTCTTGATTTAACTACTTAACATAGAGTCCGTTTATTGAGTTTCATGAATTATTGAAGCAACAACATGAAGAATCTAGTCAGATTCCCGGTTCTGAAACTTTCCTTAACAATTTAGCATTTCAATTCGCATGCAGAGATGCTATATTCTCAATCCCGAATTTGAACTTCAAAAAAGACAAAATGAGTGTATTAGTTGGAAATGATACCCGCCTGATTGTTCAGGGATTTACCGGAAGCGAGGGTAGCTTCCATGCCGGACAAATGATTGAATATGGTACCAATGTAGTTGGTGGTGTTACTCCCGGAAAAGGTGGACAAACCCATTTAGACCGACCTGTTTTTAACACGGTTGCTGAAGCAGTTAAAGAAGTAAATGCTAACACTTCTGTGATTTTTGTGCCCCCTGCTTTCGCTGGTGATGCCATTACTGAAGCAGCTTTTGCCGGAATTGAAGTTATTATCTGTATTACAGAAGGTATTCCTGTTAAAGACATGATTGTAGCCAAGCAAATTGTAAGCAGCCATGGCGCAACTTTGATTGGTCCAAACTGTCCGGGGGTTATTACTCCGGGTGAAGCTAAAGTCGGAATTATGCCAGGCAGTATTTTTACTCTGGGCAAGGTTGGGCTTATATCCCGCTCAGGTACACTTACTTATGAAGCTGTCGATCAGCTTACTAAAGAAGGTCTTGGTCAGAGTACAGCAATTGGTATTGGTGGTGATCCGGTTATTGGAACCACTCACCTTGATGCGGTAAAAATGCTTAATGATGATCCCGGCACCGATTCTATCGTTTTGATTGGTGAAATTGGCGGAACTGCAGAAGAAGAAGCA
>Ga0136557_1001652_pt1 | contig 13936 bp, 9 predicted proteins | sample AntRauTorckE6832_FD_104796 | JGI IMG/M metagenome (GOLD analysis project Ga0136557, IMG submission 104796) | Saline lake microbial communities from Rauer Islands, Antarctica - Metagenome Torckler E6 #832 | ecosystem: Environmental > Aquatic > Non-marine Saline and Alkaline > Saline | place...
AGCGCCTGTGACCTCCATTTCAGTTTCTGGGATCTTATCATATTTGATCAGATTCATCTCTCCTGCTATCAACGTAGAGCTTACCAGATCTTGTTTTTCTCCAATGGTGATCGTGTTCGTATCCGGGTTAATATGTGTTACATATACCGGCTTACCCATGGCAAGATCAAGCCCCCTTCTTTGCCCAATAGTATAGAATGGATAGCCTTCATGCTCCCCTACTACATTTCCATTTTTATCAACGAATTTACCTCCGGATACCCTTTCTTCAAGTCCGTCCACTCGATCACGTAAGAATCTTCGGTAATCATCATCGGGTACAAAGCAGATCTCATATGAATCCGGTTTATTAGCCACATTCAGCAATCCGTGATCTTCTGCAATTTGGCGGATCTCTGTTTTGGGATAAGTTCCCAGTGGGAAAATAGTTCTGGCGAGATGTTTTTGAGCAACACCCCACAAAGCATAGGACTGATCTTTCTTTGGATCATGTCCGCGGGAAATTATATAGCGTCCGTTTTCTTCTCTTACTTTGGCATAATGCCCTGTTGCAATGAAATCACAACCCAGATTATCTGCTCTCTTAAGTAAAGCAGCCCATTTTATATGCGTGTTACAAAGCACACATGGATTTGGGGTTCTTCCTCCAATGTAATCGTCCACAAAACGGTCGATCACCCAGTCGCCGAACTCTTCCCTTATATCTACTATAAAGTGCTTAAAACCATGATTTACTGCAATATGCCGGGCATCATTCATCGACTCTACCGTACAGCAGCCGGTCTCCTTTCCTGAATCACCTCCGCTGCGGTGATAATCCCACGTTTTCATGGTGATACCAATGACCTCATAGCCTTGTTCCTGTAACATAACAGCTGCTACGGATGAATCAACACCGCCACTCATGGCTACTAATACTCTGCCTTTTTTACTCATAGAAAAGGAATTTTAAACTGCATCTTGACGCAAATGAATTGCAAAGATAAGACTTTTTTTGGTGAAGGACGATGTCTGATAATTGTTAGTGGCTATGGCAATCATAGACTGAAATCACTACACTCTATCCAATCAAAAACTGAACCTTTTCACCATGCAAAGAACGCTTCATATACTTGTTACTCTCATTTTGATTTTATTCACCTTCAACATTTACGCTCAGGAAGCACAATTTCCTATCATCGAAAACTTTGGCGGCATTTATGAGATCCCCGATTCTGTAAATCCTGACTCTGAGATGGAATATAATATCGTTATTGACCTGAAGACGTTACAACGAGATAAAGCAAGTTTGAACCCGGGATTGAATAACGTTGCACGCATGATGAATCTGCACGGACTGGGCGGAGTAAAAGCTGAGAACCTAAATGTGGCCGTGGTTATTCACGGAGGAGCAACCGATCTGGTGATAAATAATGAAGCCTATCAAAAAAGATATGAATTGAATAACCCTAATCTGAAACTGATTGACACCTTAAAGGAAGCCGGAGTAGAGATCTACGTATGTGGTCAGTCACTGATTGCCCGTCAATATGGCTTTGACGAATTAAATCCGCAAATTTCTAAAGGACTTTCAATGCTTACCGTCTTCACTACTTATATGAATAAAGGATTCAAGCCTCTGGTTTTCGACTGATCATTAAAAGGTCGATCAGGTCATATATAAGTAAGGCTTCCATGGTTCCTGAACTCCGCCATTTGAATCACGGAAGAATGTAATTGGAACCGGGCGGTAAGGTTTGCTGTGGAGTTTCATCTCTGCTTCCTTTGGGGTTCGGTTCCCTTTTCGCACATTACACTTATCACATGCGGTAGTAAGATTTTCCCAGGTATCTCTTCCGCCCCGGCTTTTGGGGATAATATGGTCAATAGTGAGATCTGATTTCTTTCCACAGTACTGGCAAGTGAAGTCATCACGACGCATTACATTTCTGCGGGAGAGTACGATCTTGGCATAGGGTACTCGAATATAATTTCTGAGCCTTATCACTGAAGGAAATTGAAATGACTTCCTTGTGGTACGCAGTTCTTTCTCGGGGTCATCATGAAGCAATTCCGCCTTCTCCAGGAAAATCAGCTTCATAGATCGCTGAACCGAACATATACTCAGGGGCTGATAATCTTGATTAAGTACCAGGACATTCGCATTCATAGTGCATATGAGTTATTTGCAGTTGATGCTATCTGAAAATTTTCTTTCATGGAAAATGCAGGTTATGAAAACAAAAAAGGCGCGCTCGCTGTTGCGAACACGCCTTAGTATGGGGTATTTACTTTTAAATATCAATAGCCAATCATTTCAAGTAGTTGATCACGGACTTCTGCATTGATTGAGATAGCCAACACAATGGAAACTACAAGTCCGATCAACGCATAAGACAAGTCCTTGAATACCATGGCAAACACTTTACCCATTGGCCTTCCTTTTTCTTTTCCATCCATAATACTCATACCGATCTCTCGCCCTGCAAGTAAACCAAGGAACACCCAAGTAGTACTCATTGGCACGGTGCTTACGGTGAGCTTATAAACCAAGAGAATGGCATATACAAAATCAATAATGGTAGCAGAACGAACATCTGTAACCCTGGATTTTTCAGTAACAATTTCCTGGATCTTGTCTCCCCTCAGATAAAATAATATCCCAAGTCCAAAGAAAATAAACAGTGCAAAAGCCAGAAACTCATTAAACCCAAGAGAACGTGGCAGGTAAACAGCAATATTTGCAGCGTCTTGCATCACCCAAACAGCCCATAAGGTTCCGGAAATGATCCACTGAGTTGGAAGCCAAAGCTTGTGTGGCTCCCCTTTAAATTTCTTCTCAAGGGTATTCGTCACGATGAGCCAAACTACCAAACCTGCTATCAATGCTAAACCATACCCTTGCAAACTTTTGCCTAACACTGAAGTGATCCCTTCAGCAGAAGTTGCAAAACAGCTAAGTAGCAAGAAGGTTGTTGAAACCGGCATCCTCATGCGGGTCAATATCAAAAGAAAAACCGGTGCAGCTACCTGAAGAAATGAAAACTCAGTCGGGGCATCGGCAAATCCTTTGGATGTCAAGCGCTGGTAGGTTACATCTCCGTCATAAATATAGAAACTTGCGGATACCGTGACCAGAAAAATGCCCCCGATCCAAAGCCACAGAACCCACCATTTTTTGTCCATATTGGAAGCAAGAAAAGTTCCAATAGTTTGGATACTATCGTTGGCAATGGCAGAGTATCCGGCAAATGCAAAACCAACCCACATGGCAAGTTCCGCATATGGGAAAACAACCCCGGCTATAAAAAAGAACAAACCAATTAAGCCTATAAAAATTCTTTCTTGTCTTATTACATCATAAAACCCCGTAGGAATAAAGCTCTCTAAAGGGCTTGTACTATTTTGATCTGGCTGATTTTTTGACATTTATTTTAACATGTGTGCTGATTTACAGCCAAGTGTAAAAAGTATATGTTAACACAGTGTTATGAGATGGTGATACAGCGGATACTTAACAATTAGATAACAATGAATTCTGATCTGTTTAGTTCAGATGAATATAAATACAACTTCACAGCCACCCAGCTTTACGATCTTTCTTCCCAATCTTCAGCCCCGGTTCTGAGCTTCTCAATAAAGTTTTAAATACAAGTAAAAATTCATCGTCTTATAAAGAAAATTACAATAGTTTTGGTATTTCTTTTATAAATTTGGAACCGCTTTTTTAGCGACTTAAAACATTTTCAATCAAATACAGACGATGTCAAAAAAAGACTCCATTTCGAGCGGCTATTACAAAGAACCAACACCTCACATGACGCATGATTCTCCTTTTGCTTCTATGATGGAACGCTTTCGGTTTGCTGCCGAAATCCTTGAATTAAATGAAGGAGTATTCAAATATCTTTCCAGCCCCGAAAAAGTGGTCATGGTTTCTATTCCTGTTACTATGGATAATGGCCAGATAGAAGTTTTTGAAGGATATCGTGTAATTCACAACAGTATTTTAGGCCCGTCAAAAGGCGGAATCCGCTACTCTGATGATGTGACCATTGATGAGGTTAAAGCCCTAGCAGCGTGGATGACATGGAAGTGTGCAGTGGTTAATGTTCCGTTTGGCGGTGCCAAGGGCGGCGTTCGGGTCAACCCCAAAAAACTTTCCCAAAATGAGCTGGAGCGACTAACCCGCCGTTATACCGCAAATATGATAGACGTTTTTGGACCGGATAAAGACATTCCAGCCCCGGATATGAATACCAATGAGCAAACCATGGCATGGATCATGGATACCTACAGCATGAGGCAGAATAAAACAGAAACAGCTGTGGTAACAGGAAAGCCGATCATTTTGGGAGGTTCAAAAGGAAGAAAAGAAGCAACCGGCCGAGGTGTAGTAACCACCACCCTTGCGGCACTTGGAAAGCTCAGAATTTCTCCAAGTAACACCACGGTAGTAGTTCAGGGATTTGGTAATGTGGGCTCCGTATCCGCAAATTTGATGTACGAACAGGGGGCTCAGGTAATTGCCATTAGTGACATCAGTGGCGGTTACTATAATAAAGAAGGGATCGATATCCCTGAAGCTATTCATTACGCCCAAACTCATGACAATTCTTTGGAAGGTTTTAGCGGAGCTGAAAAGATCTCTAACAAAGATTTACTGGAACTGGAATGTGATGTGCTGATCCCGGCTGCCAAAGAAGATCAGATCAATAAAGATAATGCCCCGAATATTAAAGCAAAGATCATTGCAGAAGGTGCGAATGGACCGGTAACTGCAAATGCCGACAAGATCCTGGAAGAAAAAGGGATTATAGTGATCCCTGATATCCTTGCAAATGCCGGCGGTGTGACTGTTTCCTATTTCGAATGGGTACAAGACAGGCACGGGTATTTCTGGACTGAAGAACGCGTGAACCGCCGACTGAACCGCATGATGCGAGAAGCTTTTGACAACTTGTTTATGGTAAGTGAAAAGTATAGTATTACACTTCGTCAAGCGGCTTATGTATACGCCATCGATCGTGTGGCTACAACACTGAAACTCCGTGGTATTTATGCATAAAGAATGAATTTATTACAGACACTTTCTCTGAAATCTACCTATGAAGAAGTCGAAAAAGTTGAAGGACTTCTGAATAGCTTACAAAGTGAACTAGGCTTTAACGATGAGTTTTATGCCCGGCTCATGCTTGCTGTTTCCGAAGCTGCAACCAACGGTATTGTTCACGGCAATCAGCTAGATGCATCTAAATCGCTAGAGATATCTGCTTTTCGCGAAGGTGATCTGTTGATCATTGAAACTCAAGATCAGGGCGACGGTTTTGACCCGGATACTCTACCCGATCCTCTTGCCGAAGAAAACCTTCTCAAAACCAGTGGCCGCGGGGTTTTCCTGATGGAAGAGTATGCCGACGAAGTTGAGTATTCAGAAGGCGGAACCAAGCTTACATTAAAGTTTAAGCTTTCTGATTAATATCATTCCAACGAAAAGACCTTACCCACTGCGTTACAATTAAGTATTTGGGGACTAACGTGTTCAATTATTCAGGAAGCTTTTGCCTGTATTAACGCTATTTTTCGCGAAGAACGATCCTTACTTAAAAAGGACTCGTTGAAAATGGAAAAGTATAGTTCTTTTTTTGTTTTAAGTGGATACTCACTCCACTCTGGTAAACAAACGACCGCTTAATCTGAGTAACTCAGTCTCAGCAGTTTTAGCTACGATCTCTGCCTCTATCAGTCGGTTTTCAGCATTCAATAAACTTTGCTGTGCTTCTCTCAATTCAATGGAACTGATGGTTCCAAGCTCGAAACGCTCCAATGCGATCTCTACAGTTTCGTTGTTGATCTCCAGATTTTCCTGCTCCAACTCTATAAGAGAAAGGGCGTCGGAATATTGAGCATAGATCTGACTTACTTGCGCAGTCACCTGAAGCTGTAGGTCCTGTTTCCGCAATTCTTCATTCTTAAGTGTTATTTGCGCATTTTCACTTCGGCGCTTTTTGTTGAAGCCATCAAAGAGATTGACTCTGGCCGTGATGCCATAATTGAACCCATTAGTTTCAGAAAACTCTGAAAACCCAACACTCGCTTCAGTTCTGGAATATCCATAACCACCTGAAACATCAACCTGTGGCATCCATTCTCCCCTGAGTTCCCGTATTTCAGTCCGGGCTACTTGTTCATTAAGTCGTGCTATGTTCAATTCCTGATTCTGAGCAAGAGCGCCTTCTATCAAAGATTGCAGTTGCAGAGGCTCGGCAAGTTCGATCTCTGGCTGAACTTCAAATTCTACAGAAGCATCATCACCCAAAATGGAGGTCAACAAAACCTTGAGCTGATTCAGTGATGTTCCCGCACGGATCTGAGCCGCACGATCGGTATTGAAATCGGCACGAGCCAGCAATAACTCATATTCAGAACCGGATCCGAGGTCTCGTTTCGTTTCCGCAATCCGAATACGTTCTTCTGAGATCTCTACGGTGTTCTCCAAAACCTCAGCCGCTTTCTGCTGACCTGCAATCTCATAGTAGCCACTTATGATATCCGCCAAAACCAACTCGACCTGATATCTCTTTTCCGCTTCACTGATATCCAATTCCGTACTTAAGCGATCAAGCGTTGCGAACATGGTCAATCCGTCGAAGACAGTCCACGTTGCATTCACTCCGTAATTATAGACTGTAGTTTTGGCATTTTGGTCATCCCGGTTATCAATATTGGGATTGCCATAAACCGTCACATTATCCTGAACACGCTGATTTATGGATCCATCTGCAGATATAACGGGAAGAAATCCTGCATTTCCCAGAATATTGTTATTCCCGGAAATACGAACTTCATTTTCTGCTATTCGGATATTAAAATTTTTCTCTAATCCGATACGGATGGCTTCTTCAAGCTGCAAGGTGGACTGTGCCTGAATATTTACAGCCATCAACCCAAATAAAAAGAACGTCAGGGCTGTTTTGATAAGTGAATTTGAGTTGTTCATCAGTGGATTATGCATTGACTTCTGCGGTTTCCAGATTTTCATATTTGCGGAAGGTTTCTTCATCTATTGCCCCCTTTTCAGATCGCTCGGCTGAGATATAGCTGTATAAAGCCGGGATCACGTAAAGCGTTAAAATACTGGCAAAGATCAGTCCCCCAATAATGGCAATACCCATCGATTTCCGACTTTCGGCTCCGGCCCCAAGTGCAAGGGCGATCGGTAAAATACCCAATACAGTCGAGAAGCTGGTCATCAGGATCGGACGGAAACGGGCGACTGCTGCATCCTTTATCGCCTCCAGATTCGAAAGTCCCTGAATCTGCCTTTGGTTGGCAAACTCAACGATCAGGATTCCATTCTTGGTCACCAGCCCGATCAACATAACCATTCCAATTTGACTGAATATGTTAAGCGTTTGATTAAAATACCAGAGGGTCAACAAGGCTCCGGTAAGGGCTAATGGAACCGTAAACATGATGACAAGCGGGTCACGGAAACTTTCGAACTGTGCTGCCAGTACCAGGTACACCAACAGAAGTGCCAGCAAGAATACGTAGATCAGGCTGGATGAACTTTCCACAAAATCTCTTGACGGGCCTGAAAGTGACGTTGTGTATGAATCATCAAGTACTTCAGCAGCAATGGCATCCATAGCATCAATACCGTCGCCTATAGTTCGGCCGGGTGCTAAACTCGCCGATATTGTTGCCGAGGCAAACCGATTGAAACGGTATAGTTGAGGCGGACTGCTTTGCTCGGTCAGCGTTACCAGGTTATCAACCTGAATTATTTCACCTCTATTATTTCTCACATACAAACTCCTAAGATCTATAGGGGCATCTCGATCTTCGCGTGACATCTGTCCGATCACCTGATATTGTTTTCCTGATTTCAGGAAATACCCAAAGCGTTGGCCGCTATATGCCAGCTGTAAAGTCTCTGCAATATCACGGGTTGAAACCCCCAGCGCTTGTGCTCGATCCCTGTCGATATTGATCTCAACTTCTGGTTTATTGAATTTCAGATCAACATCCACAAAAGCAAAAGTTGGATCCTGACTTGCTTTCTCCATAAACGCCGGGATCACTTCCTTGAGCTGATCGTTCGTATTAGCCTGAAGTACATATTGTACCGGTTGCCCACCCCTGCTTCCTCCAATACTCTGTTGCTGTGCTATATATGTTCGTGCACCGCTCAAGTCCTGAATTTTTGTAGAGAGGTCATTGTAAATTTCCTGCTGTGATCTTTCCCGGTCTTCAGCATCCGTTAAAATCAGACGTCCAAATCCTGAATTGACAGAACTGGCTGCGCCAAAACCGGGAGATGTTACTGTGATCAATCCTTCGATCTCAGGCACCTCATCCAAGAGGAAATCTGTAAGCTGATCCATGTACCTATCCATATATTCAAAAGTGGCACCTTCGGGAGCTGTAGAACTAACGATCAGTCTTCCGCGATCTTCAAGTGGAGCAAGTTCCTGCTGCAAGTTTGAATAGAAAAGCCAAATTCCACCCAGGCAGAGGATGGTGATCGCAAAGGCCACCCATCGTTTTTCCATGAATGCTTCCAGGCTATCCTTATATTTTTGATTCAGCTGCTTAAAGAACGGCTCTGTTTTCTTATAGAACCAGCTGTGTTTGGCATCCGATTTTAAAATCTTGGTAGATAACATCGGAGTAAGTGTAAGGGCGACGAAAGAAGAAATGATGATAGCTCCGGCCATTACCACACCAAATTCCAGAAACAACCTACCGGTCAATCCTCCTAAAAATAAGATTGGGGTAAATACCGAAACCAAAGCCAGTGAAGTTGCTACAACAGCAAAAAATATTTCCCGTGAACCCAAAATCCCAGCTTCAATAATACCCATGCCTGATTCAATTTTAGCATAGATATTTTCCAAGACTACAATAGCATCATCCACTACCAAACCTATGGCTAATACAATGGCAAGCAGTGTTAGAACATTGATAGAAAAGCCTGCAATATACATCACAAAGAAGGCCCCGATCAGCGCGATGGGTATCACAATAATTGGAATGATCGTGGTTCGGATATCCCTCAGAAATAAGAAAATAATTAGCACCACCAGCGAAAGCGCAAGGAATATTGTTTGCTGAACTTCACTGATCGAGTCCCGAACATATTCGGTGGTATCAAAACCAACAGCCGTTTGAATATCTTCGGGAAGGTCTCTTTTGATCTGTTCAACCCGATTGTAAAATTCATCTGCGATCTCGATCTGATTGGCACCGGGCTGCGGGACAATTACCACCCCGACCATTGGTACTCCGTTTCGCTTCAGGATAGTTCGCTCATTGGCCGCACCAAGTTCTGCCCTTCCTATATCCCGAAAACGTACCACATTTCCATCTTGCTCAGTGATGATGAGATTATTGAATTCTTCCGGTTCATATAGCCTGCCCTGTGTCCGAACGGTAAGTTCTGTCATATCACCTTCTATCCGCCCGGAGGGTAACTCTACATTTTCTCTTTGAAGTGCCTGCTGAACATCCAGGGGAGTCAGACTATAGGCGGCCAATCTCAGCGGATCCATCCACAGGCGCATAGCATATTCTTTTTCGCCCCAGATCTGCACACTACTGACACCGGGAATGGTTTGAACGCGCTCTTTAAAGTCATTGAAAGCTACATCAGAGAGATCTAGTAAATTTCGTTTATCGCTGCGTACGTTCAGAAATACAATAGGACTTGCATCAGCATCAGCCTTGGAAACTACGGGGGGGTCGGCATCAGGCGGAATGTTTCGCACCGCTCGGGATACACGTGACTGAACATCGTTAGCTGCATCGTTCAGATCAATTTCCAACTCAAATTCTACCGTGATCGTGCTTCGTCCTTCACGACTTGTTGAAGTCATGGTACGAATTCCGGCAATTCCGTTGATCTCCTCTTCAAGCGGTTCTGTTATCTGGGATTCAATGATATCCGCATTGGCACCGGTGTATGAAGTACTAACCGTTACAATGGGCGGCTCGGTTGCCGGGTATTCCCTAATTCCGAGAAAAGTAAAAGCAACGATCCCAAGGATCAAGATAACCAGCGACATTACTGTAGCTAAAACAGGGCGGCGAATACTAAGTGATGAAATACTCATGATTCCTCTCCGTCATATTTATCCACCTGATCAACCCTAACTTTTGATCCGACCCTTACTTGTAAAAGACCGGTCGTCAAAACGGTATCGCCGGGTGCTAAACCATCTGTTACCTGTATATGGCTTGCCGTACGAATTCCAGTTGTCACTTGCTGTTCGTCAACAGCTCCATCTCTGAGAACAAATACTTTTTGTCCATCAAGTTCCGGGATCACTGAAATTGTTGGGATCATCAGAGCATCTTCAATTTCCTCCAGTATCAACTCAAGATTAGCAAAGGCTCCGGGCAATAATTTACCCTCCACATTATCAGCTAACGCCCGTATTAGAAGCGTTCTGGTTTGAGTATTAATACGGGGCTCGATCGCATAAATAGAAGCTTCAAAATCATCATCCTGACCCTGAACATTAAAGATCACTCGATCTCCGTCCTCAATAACCCCTGCATAACGCTCCGGAACGGAAAACTCTATTTTGATCGGATTGATGGATTGAAGATTCGCAATTTCCGTTGTGGGTGAGATGTAGCTCCCGTTACTTACATATCTGAGCCCAACAATACCATCAAACGGAGCAAGGATCTCGGTTTTGTCTATTTGTGCTTTAATAAGGTCAGCCTCGGCTCTCAATACATTCAATTCGTTAAGGGTTGCATCATAATCTTCCTGGCTGATACCCCCGCGTTCCAGCAGTTGCTTCTGGCGCTGTTCTCTGATCTCAGCTAAACCGATCCGATATTCTGCTTGCTCAAGTCGTGCCTGCAGTTCACTGTCATTGATCTTAATGAGTAATTCTCCATTTTGAACTTCCCGCCCTTCTTCAAGCCTGAGTTTCACAATTTTACCGGAGATCTCACTTCTGATATCAATCGATTCATTTGCAAGCAGGGTCCCCGTAGTAAAGATCTTATTCTCAAAAGGCTCAGGTTCAACCAAATGCACATCAACCGCTATTGGATTATTTCCGTTATTTTGGCCTTCGTTTGAGGGTGCATCAGATGAACTTTGGAGTTTGGGGATCGCTAAAAGCGCGATCAGCACTAATACTCCGGCTATAATCAGTATTCTCTTCATTTATTTATTTCTCAACTATGATTTCATGAACTAGTGATAAAGATAACCACAAACTAGGACTAAGCATTCTAAGTCTTGAAAAGCATTGTAAAAAAAGCAAAAAAAAAGCGATGCAAAGGCTTGCATCGCTTTAAATAGCTATAAAGAACGTTGCTTAGGCTACTTGGGCTTCCAGTTGCTTAGTTAACTGAGATTTTGGAACAGCTCCCACGATCTGATCTACAACTTCGCCATCTTTAAAGATCAAAAGAGAAGGAATACTTCGGATTCCATACTTCACGGAAACTTCGGGATTGCTATCTACATCCACTTTCCCAACTTTAGCTTTGCCTTCATATTCTCCGGCTAATTCTTCTACGATCGGTCCAATCATTCGGCAAGGTCCACACCATTCTGCCCAAAAGTCAACTAAGACCGGCTTGTCAGATTTCAATACTTCATCGTCAAAATTGGTATCGGTAAATTCAATTGGTTTTGCCATAATGCTATGTGGTTTAATTTATTGGTATTTCTTTAATCTTTAACAAATATCGGGATATTTCATTCAACATTGCACATTCTTTTAAATTATTGACTTGATAGTGTTGAGTGATATTGGATTTTTAATTGCATCAATTTGCATGAACCAACTGCACAGCTTCTTCTCCCAATACCTCTCGCAATCCTCTCAAAAGGTCGTCATTCGGTTCCACAACAAAGTTTCTGACGTTCATTCGGATCGGGGCATTTGCCTCCGGACTGTGAATGGAGAAACGCACAGTTGTAGTTCCTTTATTCAATGAAAACAAGGTTTCCACCTGCTTCAGATCGCTTTTATTGAGCTCTGAGGTTTTCAGATTGATCTTCAAATTCAGTTGTTCCTGAAATTTCTCCCTGAGATTTTCAACACGCTCAAAATTATTGGCGATCACTTTAGGCTGACCTCCTCTTTTATCTACCACACCATCAATGAATAAGACATTATCGGTTTGCAGGAGCCCCATGTATTGATCATACGTTTTGCTGAAAGCGATCACTTCTGTGGAGTTATTCAGATCTTCTACCTGAAGAAATGCAAATGGCCTTCCTTTTTTATCTGTGACTCTTTTAATTCCGGTTATGATGGCAATAAATCTGATATTTGCCCGATCTGATAGTCTCCCGAATACATCATCCCCTAAATTCTGTTTTCCGAACAAACGGATCTCTTCCTTGAATCTACTCAAAGGATGGCCACTCAGATAAAAACCAATAAGCTCTCTTTCTTTGTTGAGTCGCTCAATTTGTGTCCAGCGTGCAACTTCCCGCAATTTTGGTTCTTGTGAACCCGGGCCTCCGCTGTCTCCGCTGTCTCCGCCAAATAAATTACCCTGATTCAGCCTGATCTCTTCCTGCTTGCGAACCGCATAAGAAAGGATATCCTCTACAGAATCATGTAATTGAGCACGGTTTTCATTCAGGGTATCAAAAGCGCCGGCAATGATCAGGCTTTCCATTGTTTTACGATTACAAACACGCAGATCAACACGGGTTGCAAAATCAAAGATCGAACTAAAGTCACCATTCTCCTCCCGCTCTTCTACTATATGTTGAATGGCCGAAGAACCCACTCCTTTGATAGCAGACATTCCATATTGAACTCTGCCCTCTTTGGCGCGAAATTTCCCGCGAGCGGTATTGATATTCGGTGGATCTACAGGAATGCCCATCCGCTGACATTCTTCTATAAAGGATGCCACTTTTTTGATATCGCTCATGTTATGCGTCATCACCGCGGCCATATACTCGGCCGGATAATTCGCTTTGAAATACATGGTGTGGTAAGCCACTACCGAATAGGCTGCAGAGTGAGATTTGTTAAATCCGTAGCCCGCGAACATGGCCATTTTGTCGAATACTTCTTTGGCGGTCTTCTCGTCGTAGCCCTTTTCGACCGCTTGTTTCACAAATTTTTCTTCTTCGGGAGGAAGCAGTTCCGGCTTCTTTTTACCCATGATACGACGAAGTACATCCGCTTCACCAAGGGAGTAGCCACCCATGCGCTGCGCCACCTTCATGATCTGCTCCTGATAGATCATGATTCCGTAGGTTGGCTCAAGCAGTTCAACCAGGTCGTCGTGATCGTATTCAACTTTTTCGCGACCATGCTTTCGCTCAATGTAATCCGGAATGAACTGCATTGGTCCCGGACGGTACAATGCATTCATAGCGATCAAATCATTCAGGCTCGTCGGTTTGAGGTTCTTTAGATGCTTGCGCATTCCTTCACTTTCAAACTGAAATATTCCCGAAGTTCCGCCCTGCTGAAAGAGTTTATAGGTCTTTTCATCATCCAGCGGGATGTCATCTAAATTATACTCTTTATTGTGATTCTCTTTCACATAAGAGATCGCAGTTTTCAGAATGGAGAGGGTTTTCAGTCCCAAAAAATCCATCTTCAGCATGCCGGCACTCTCTATCACATTGCCGTCAAACTGGGTCACATAGAGATCCGCATCCTTGGCAGTACTGACCGGGATGTATTCGGTGAGTTTGTCCGGGGCGATTATAATTCCCGCAGCATGAATTCCGGTATTTCTCACCGAACCTTCCAGCACATGCGCCATTCGTAACGTTTCAGCTTCCAACCCTTCGCCGTCACGTATCTGACGTAATTCTTTCACTTCCGAAAAAGCATCATCGAGTGTGGTGCCGGGTCTTTCAGGAACGAGTTTTGCGATACGGTCAGCATCCGCTAAAGGAAGATCAAGCACCCGTGCTACATCCCGAACGGATGAACGGGCTGCC
>Ga0136557_1001653_pt1 | contig 13932 bp, 15 predicted proteins | sample AntRauTorckE6832_FD_104796 | JGI IMG/M metagenome (GOLD analysis project Ga0136557, IMG submission 104796) | Saline lake microbial communities from Rauer Islands, Antarctica - Metagenome Torckler E6 #832 | ecosystem: Environmental > Aquatic > Non-marine Saline and Alkaline > Saline | place...
GCGGTAGAACCGAGAAGCACATGAACCAGTCCGCTGTGTCCGTGGGTTGCCAGAACGGTCAGATCAGCATGGTCATTCGCATACTCGGTAATGCCATGATGTGCAGATACAGCCTTCTCAATAACTGTGGTTACACTAATCGTTTTACTTGAATTTCCGTCAGTAATCACCAACTGACTCTTAAATCCTTCTCCTCGTTTAAGCTCTCCCTTACTCCATGAATTTGCAAAAAACTCATCCAGTGCATCATAAATAACGTCTCGAATGTTTTCGGTTTCCGACTCATGTACATTTTTCATTACATTTTTTGTTAATGAGCCATGCAGTTCAAGTACATGAAACAAGGTAACTGAAGCATCATGATTCAGAGCTATAGAAACAGCCATAGGCAGGGCATTAAATGAAGCCTGGGATCCGTCCGTTGGTAGCAGTACATGTTCTATTTGGTTGGGAGTATCTTGTTCGATACTTAAGACGGGTACCTCAGAATAACGGACTATCTTTTCTGTGATACTGCCCCTCAACAGATCAGACTCGTGCCGGCCTTTAGCCGCCATCACGATCAAATCATATTCTTTTTCTTCAGCATATTCCGCAATCGCTTTTGATGGTTTTGGTTCAATTCTTACAATGCCTTTCCCGATGTTTCCCGGCTTCAAGTGGCCATCCATTAGTTTTTTAATTTTACCGGATGCCCGTTCCTGGGCGTGTGGATATACGTCTTTCTCCATATCCAGAGGCATACCAAGCTGTTGCATGCTTTCCGAAAAATATTGGAGCGTTGGAATGATGTGAATAAAATCTATTTTCGCGCCATAGCGGCTTGCAATCCGTTGAGCGTGGCTATAAGCTTTGGAAGCATTTTCTGAGAAATCCGTAGGTACTAAAATCCTTTTTATGGCAAACATATCTGAAATGCTTATAGTATTAAGGGTTTAACTTTAAACGTAACTCATAACAATTTAGAAATAATTAGAACATTTTACTGACTCTTTTTTGCCCTTTGATTTTCGATTACTTCTTTCAACACCACCGCGTGGTTGTGCTCTTCGTCTTTAGCACCGTAGAGCAGCGTTATTTTTTTCTCAGTTGATTTTTTGGCCAGCTGCTCGGGTTTATCTACTCGTTCATCGAGTTCTTTTTTATAGCGCTTTTTAAACTCATCAAATTTGTCCGGGTCGTGGTCAAACCACTTGCGCAGTTCATCGGAAGGCGCAATTTTTTTCAGCCAGTCGTCGAGTTTGGCATCATCTTTAGAGACACCGCGCGGCCAAATGCGGTCTACCAGCACGCGGTAACCGTCATTATTGGAAGCATCCTCGTAAATGCGCTTTGTTTGAATAGGATGGTAATTACTCATAAACTTAAAGTAACGGAAAAGATGGAGCTTACCTTATTATTACGCTCCATCGGATTAAAGTTAATTCTTAAAACTTAAGACGCATGTCCTAAATTTTTACTCTTCTAAAAACTGGCGTAATACATACTGAAGGATTCCGCCGTGCTTTACGTATTCAATTTCAATTTGAGAATCCAAACGGGTTATAACATTGAATTCAGTCTTTTTACCTTCTGAACTTTCAGCAACCACTGCCAGTTCTTTTCCCGGTGCGAGTCCTTCTTCAATGCCTTTTATGCTCAGGGTTTCTTCACCCGTCAAGCCTAAGCTGTCGGCATCCTCCCCGTCCTCAAATTCAAGCGGCAATACACCCAAGCCTACCAAATTCGAGCGATGAATACGCTCATAAGACGCGGCGATGACCGCTTTTACGCCCAGCAAATCGGTGCCTTTGGCGGCCCAGTCACGCGAGGAACCCGCGCCATATCCTGTACCAGCCAAAACTACCAGCGGGATATTCAATTTCTGGTATTTCATCGCGGCATAATAGACCGGCATCTCTTTATCTTCAGGGAAATAATTGGTATACCCGCCTTCCTGGCTCGCAATTTCATTATTGATACGCACGTTGGCAAAGGTGCCGCGCATCATCACTTCATGGTTTCCACGACGCGAACCGTAGGAATTGAACATCCCTTTTTTAATACCGTTCGATTTAAGGTACTCTCCGGCCGGACTGTCTTCAGCAAAAGCACCGGCAGGGGAAATATGATCGGTCGTGACCGAATCGCCCAGCTTCATCAATACCCGGGCGCCCTCGATATCCTGTAAAGGCTCGGGATCTTCACTGATGCCCTTAAAGAACGGAATTTCCTTGATGTAGGTAGAATCGTCTTTCCATTCGTAATCCAATCCTTCGGGAGCCTCCAGATTTTTCCACTGCTCTTCGCCGTCAAAAATGACTGAATATTCGTGTTCGTAATCTTCTTTGGTGGTGGCGCTTTCAATCGCCTCCTGGATTTCCTGCTGGGTAGGCCAGATGTCTTTGAGATATACGTCCAGACCATTTGCATCGGTCGCCAGCGGCTCTTCCATCAGGTTGATGTCCACCCGGCCGGCGATGGCATAGGCTACCACCAACATCGGCGAAGCCAAAAAATTCATCTGAATTTTAGGATGAATACGCGCTTCGAAATTTCGGTTGCCGCTTAATACCGAGCTCACAATTAAATCGCTTTCATCAATAGCCTTTTCGATATGGGCAGGCAGCGGACCCGAATTACCAATACAGGTGGTACAACCGTAACCCACCACGTGAAAACGAAGGGCTTCCAGGTCTTCCAGGAGTCCGGATCTTTTCAGATAATTAGTCACCACCTTAGAACCCGGCGCGAGCGAGGTTTTTACCCATGGCTTTACGTCAATGCCTTTTTGAATAGCTTTGCGGGCCACTAAACCAGCGCCCAGCATGACCGATGGGTTAGAGGTGTTGGTACAGGAAGTAATGGCCGCTACCACGATAGAACCGTCACTTAAAATATATTCTTCATTTTCGCGCTTGATGCGTGCCGATTGCAGCTTATCGGATTCTACTTCAACAGTCACATCGCTGTCTTGTTGCCGCTGCGCTTTAGCGAGATCATCATCCTGGTGCAATTCTGTGCCTGAACCGCCTTCTTCATACCAGCCTTCGCGTTTTTCGCGCGGCAGATAATCCCTTCCATGTACATCTTTCAGCAACGTGCCGAACTGGTTTTTTAAATTTTTTACCAGAATTTTTTCTTGTGGTAATTTTGGTCCAGAAACGGAAGGCTCTAATTCAGATAAATCGACCGTTACCACATCGCTGTATTCAATTTCTTCTTCACCGGTGCGCCAGAGCAAGTTATTTTTGCAATAGTCCCGAACCAAGTCTAACTGACTCTGGTCTCTATTGGTTTGTTCCATATAATGAATGGTTTGGTCGTCTATAGGGAAGTAGGTGACCGTACAACCAAATTCGGGCGACATATTTGAAATAGTGGCCCGGTCGGGAACAGATAGATGATCAAGCCCATCACCAAAAACTTCCACAAAATCGCCAACGACGCCATGCTTCCGCAGTCTGTTGGTAACTTCCAGCACCATATCGGTAGAGGTAATGCCTTCCGGAAGCTTACCGGTAAGCTCTAAACCAATTACTTTCGGGCTGGTAAAATAAATGGGCTGCCCCAACAAAGCGGCTTCAGCATCTATTCCGCCCACGCCCCATCCCACAACGCCAATCCCATTTACCATGGGTGTGTGGGAGTCGGTCCCTACCAGGCTGTCTGGAAATGCCCAGCCGTCACGCGCCACCACGCCTTTGGCCAGATACTCAAGGTTTACCTGATGGCAGATACCCATGCCCGGCGGTACCACCGTAAAATTTTCAAAGGCATTTTGTGCCCATTTCAAAACCTCATAGCGTTCTTTGTTACGCTTATATTCATACTCAACATTCTTCTTGTAGGCATAATCAGTTCCAAAGAAATCCACCTGCACCGAGTGGTCAATTATTAAATCTACCGGTACTTTGGGGTTGATCTTCGCCCCATCTTTTCCTTTGCGTATGGCTTCTGAACGAATGGCGGCAATATCCACCACGGCGGGCACCCCTGTAAAGTCCTGCATGAGGACTCGCGCAGGTTTAAAAGAAACGGAATTTTCGCTGCCTTCAGGACTCCAGTCAATCAAATTTTTGATATGATCATCATCTACCAAAAAGCCATCATAATTCCGCAGCGCATTTTCCAGCAGAATGCGGATAGAGAAAGGCAATTTTTTAATTTTTGGGTATTCTTCTGCAAGCTGATTTAGGCTGATATAATCGAAGCTTCCGTTTGAAGTTTTTAGCTTCTTGGTAATTTTTTTAATCTGGTCTTTCATATTGGATATGTGTTTAAGAGTTGCTTATAGTTTCAAAGATATTTAGAGAACCTCTGGGAATTAAATAACCGTTGACACAGTCTATCAATAGCCCTTATCTAAAAGGTTAAATGAATCTATGTAGTTTAACATTCTGTTTAAAAAGTATGAAAATAGTACGTAAAATGCAGGTACTTAACTCTGCTTGATTTTTTTAGAAAGGTCAGGTAACAATACCGCTACGATTCCAATGAGTGGGAAAAAGGAACATAAATAGAAGATATACAGTATGCTGGTTTGATCGGCCAGTTTGCCTAATAAAACGGATCCGAGCCCTCCTATACCAAAGGCAAAACCATAAAAAAGTCCCGAGACCATGCCTAAATTAGTTGGCATCAGATCTTGTGCATATACCAAAATAGCCGGGAATGCCGAAGAAAGCAACAAGCCGATGACAACACTCAACACGCTGGCCCAGAAAAGATTTACATAGGGGAACAACAGGGTAAACGGCGCCACACCCAGAATAGAAATCCAAATAACATACTTGCGGCCAATCCGGTCGCCTATCGGGCCTCCAATATAGGTTCCTACCGCTACGGAAAACAAGAAAATAAACAGATAAATCTGCGAAGCCTGGGCCGAAACGCCAAACTCCCGGATCATATAAAACGTTAAATAATTGCGCATACAAGCCAAATAAGCATATTTGGATAGTGTTAAGACCATTAAAATAGTTAAAGCTCTGATGGCTTTGCGGCGGGGAATGGAAAAGCTGGAGACAGATGATTTCTGCTTAGCCGCTTCTATCTGGTCTAAAAGTGATGCTCTTTGCGGCCTATTTCGACGGTACCAGCGCCCAACGAAGCTTAAGAAGATAGCTCCCAGCACCGCGATTGCCGCAAACCAGACAATACTAAACTGGCCAAATGGCAGGATAATAAAAGCCGCCAGCAATGGTCCCACCGAAGAACCGACCCTGCCCCCCACCTGAAATATCGATTGAGCCATTCCCTTGCGACCGCCAGAAGCAAAATGAGCCACGCGGGATGATTCGGGATGAAAGATAGAAGAACCGAAGCCGATGAAGCCCACAGCTACCAAAAGCATGGCAAAACTTCCTGCCAGGCCAAAACATACAAGTCCTATAGCCGTAAAGCTCATAGCTATGGTAAGGGCATAAACTTTGGGACTGCGATCGGTGTACCATCCTACTACGGGTTGTAAAATAGAAGCGACGAACTGGTACGTCATAGTGATAATCCCAATTTGGGCAAAATTGAGATCATACGACTTTTTCAAAAGAGGGTACATAGCGGGAATGAGCGATTGGAACATGTCGTTCAACAAATGCGAAAAAGCCAGCGTCAGTAAAATAGGAAACACCGTTTGTTTCGCTACTGATTCGGTAGCATGGGTTACGTCTTCACTCCCTGTTGAATCGCCATCCATTATTAATTAATCTATTCCCCTGTTAACGTTAATTGCGCAAACCTCATTGAAGTTTAAAAACCCCTCGTCATGTAAGAATAATATGTATGTATGTTCTGTGTTAGAAGGGTAGATTCATTCTTAAATTATCGAAAATAAAATCTATGAATGGCGAAAGTGAGAAGTCTAAGGTCTTTCAGAACGTACCCCGAATAATAGCAGTTATGAATTGACTTTATTGCTCTGCATATGACCGATGTAATGCCACTCAAGTTCGGACGCACGGCCGCCCATGTGCTTAATCTTTTGCTTGGCTTCTTTGATGCGGTTTTCTCCAACGGTCGTATATCCGAGATCAGCCGTTTGCAAAATACGCTCCGGCTCTACCGTTTTTATCGCGGGTAAAACCTTGACGTCACCGTAATCACCGACCGTTCTATACGACAGCATGGGTATAAATAACTTTTTTTATCGCTCATCCTGTCATAATACAAGCAGTTTATTAAAAATATACTCAATTTAGGGTATACCCTAAGTTGGGTACATTTCCTCATTCCAAGTGGGTGAAAAAATCTTTTCGGATGGCGGCGGTGAGTAGAAGAACATCATCTTACGCTTAGAATTCTGATCGTCCATAGTTCGGTTTTACACTTTATATAACCGCCGCTTATTACGACAAAATTAAATTCGAATATTAAACTTCTTTTATGCTTGCTGTACTCGTTAAATTTGCCATACAGATGGTGCAAAACTTTCGTTTTTCCAAAGTCTAATACTGTGGTACACTATCATCGATCTCTTGCGACCAGGCAAGGATACCGCCCTTCAGATTATATAAATTATCAAAGCCGTATTTTTCTTGTAGCTGTTTGATGGCATCCGTGCTGCGAGCACCGCTGCGGCAATGGACCACCACTTTTTTGTCCCAGCTTATTTTACTGTCGTTATCGAGAATGGACTTCAGGGGAATCAACTCACCGCCTATTTCAGCGATATCTGCCTCATAAGGTTCTCGGACATCAATAAGTTGAAAATCGTCGTTAGATTCCTGCCATTTCTTTAATTCCTGTACATTTATTTCAGGTACTTCTGACTCTTCCTCTTCAGCTTCACCATTAGACGGCAAATCACAAAAGGCCTGATAATCAATCAGTTCCGTAATTTCAGGATTTTCACCCCGCAGCGGATTGTCATCATTCTTGGTGATATTTACTTTTCGCGTGCTGAATTCTTGGGCATCAAATAAAAATAGCTTACCCGAAAGCGGTTGGCCTATTCCCGTAATAATTTTTATCACTTCGCTGGCCTGCAGGCAGCCGATGATCCCGGGAAGCACACCAAGTACGCCCGCTTCGGCACAACTGGGCACCAGGCCGGGAGGGGGAGGCTCGGGAAATAAATCCCGGTAATTAGGTCCGGTATTTCCTTCTTCATCTGTATGATTAAAGACCGAAACTTGTCCCTCAAATTGAAAAATAGAGCCGTGTACATTAGGCCTGCCAAGCATTACACAAGCATCATTAACCAGATAGCGGGTGGGAAAATTATCGGTGCCATCGGCTACGAAATCATAATCCTTAATAATATCCAGTGCATTTTCACTGGTCAGTCGTACCTCATGGACGTTAATATTGATATAGGGATTGATTTCCTGCAAACGCTCTTTAGCAACTTCTACCTTGGGACGTCCAATATCAGAAACACCGAATAATACCTGGCGGTGGAGGTTACTGGCCTCAATTTTATCAAAATCTACGATACCAATGGTGCCAACACCGGCAGCAGCCAAATACTGCAGCATCGACGCACCAAGTCCGCCGGTTCCTACGGCTAACACTTTGGCCGCTTTCAGCTTTTTCTGTCCCTCCATACCAAACTCCGGGATGGAAAGGTGGCGACTGTAATGTCCCAATTCATCAGGTTGAAAATCAATATTTTCCCAATTATTCATAACAATTCTTAATTCCTAATTTTTAATTCATCCACCTGCAATAGCTGGTACAATGCTTACTTCTGTTTCATCATTTAGACTAACTGACTCGTTTCCTGATATCCTAACCTCATCATCGCCAATATATAATTTGATGAATGAGCGCACCTTTCCCTCATCATCCAGCAAATTCTTTTTCACGTCCAGATATTCATTGACAAGCTGCTCAATAGCTCCGGATAAATCATCCGAATCTGTCTCAAAAATTTTGGTTTGATCAGTATATTTGCGCAGTGGAGTAGGTATGATAATAGTTGTCATAATGTATTAGCTGTTTGCTTCTTGTTTGATATTGTTTATTTCGATTGATTCTTCTTCAAATTGTCGTTCCTCATTAAGCTGCCCTAATCGCGTTCGTTCAGCTTTACCGTCTTGTACAGAAACGATAATATAAGAAACCCACGGCATAGCAACCTTACGGTCATGTTCTGATGCTATAGCCGGATGATCGGGATGTGAATGATATAACGCCCAGCAAATCCAGATTATCATCTACAGCATATTTCTCAGCCGCCCGGTAATCATTTGGGCTGATTTGAAAACGCCGTCGTTGGTCGCCTTTTTTTGCGTTTATAACTTTCTTTGCAACAGAAACCTTGCGAATATCTTCTGCCTGACCATAAAAAAAACCACAGCACTGGGATAGTCGGTTTCAGCATGAGCCTGCATTTTTTGTAAAGCATCTTTATTTATCAACAATTGCATAACTAAAATAATTGGTTTAATACTTCGCCGTATTTACTTCCGTCATCAGGGAATACCGTAACTATCGCTCCTTCCTCAATTTCTTCTGCTAGTTGTAGGGCTCCTGCCAGGTTAGCAGCAGAAGAGGGACTGATAAGCAATCCTTCTTTTTGAGCCCTTAATTTTATGAGGCGATGTGATTGTTCCGTACTTACCGACCTGATTTCATCGGGAACAGAATTATCATAAATGGCCGGAGTATGAGCGGTCTCAAGGTGTTTCCATCCTTCCAGACCGTGCATGGCCAAGTCGTGTTGTACTTACTACTTGAACTCAGGCTATTTGAAAGAAACCAAATTCCGTTTTAATCATCAAAATAAAAACTTATATAACGTCTTATTACAAAGACTCAGAGAAGACCCTCTCTAAGTCCTTTGCTTCCTAAGACTCTTTTATATAGATAAAATATCCTCTCAATTGCGGGTATTTGCCTAAGGTATTCCTTCGGAGAGTTTCTACGCTACTGAGCATTAAAATTCTCTGTCTTCTTCAGCAGTAAAAATACTTACGTGCGTTCGCCCGTATTCCTTATATCATGCACAATGAAGATGATCAGTAAAGTCATGGCGCTTATCATGTTCAAAAATAAATCAGCCTCCTTTCGCCAGTCATCCCTCATCTGTAATTTTTGTAACTATTGCATCCATCAACGGGTAATCATAAGGCGGATCAGCAAAAATAATATCGTAAGGCAGAGCCGCGCCTTCCAAAAAATATTCCGCCGTGCTTGTTGTGGTTCGCACCTGGTCGGCAATGCCAAATTCGTGGCTTAGTTCTTCAATATGATCAATATTACGCCGGTCGCTATCCACAAATAATACCTTTTTAGCACCGCGGGATATTGCTTCGATGCCCAGATTACCCGAGCCTGCAAAAAGGTCAAGTACCTTGGCATTACGAATATATATGCGGGCATCTATGGTAGAAAACAATCCTTCCTTTGTTCGGTCTGAAGTTGGACGAACTTCCAGCGTTTTAGGAATATGAATTTGGCGTCCCTTTAATCAAAGAATTCCCCGCAGGCTTGCCTCGGGGTAAAAAGAGGAACGTTTGAAAACCTAAGGTTTTCATTAAATAAACCGGTAATTATACGCAACAATGAACGCCGCCAAGAATTCATAGCCTTGATTTTTTGGTTCGTTTTGGATCAAGCCAAAATGAACACTACCCAGATTGGATACCACAAAACTTAAGACAAGGTTTAGAACCTCTGAGCTATTCGTCAGACAAGTTTTTTGAATGAATTTACTAATTGCTTTGTAGCTTCTACCGGATCTTCTGCGCAACAAATAGCCGATGAAACAGCAATCATATCGGCTCCGGCGGCTATAACTTCAGAAGCATTCTTTAAAGTAATCCCTCCAATAGCAACCAGCGGTATAGTAACTGCCTTGCTTACTTTATGCAAGTATTTCAGTCCCAGCGGCGGATATTCCTTTTCTTTGGTTGAAGTCTCAAAAATATGTCCCAATGCTACATAATCGCCGCCTTCGGCTTCTATCTGTTTTGCTTCTTCCAGCGTTGATGATGTGCCTCCAATAATCTTTTCTTTACCCATTAATTTGCGCGCTGCGGTAATAGGCAAATCATCTTGACCCAAGTGTACACCTGATGCTTCAGCGGCCATTGCGATATCTGTCCGGTCGTTAATAATATTCAGCGTGTCATAGGCTGTACATGCTTCAGCAACATTCCGGGCATGTAGAAAGGTTTCGTTAGCACTTCCTGTTTTATTCCGAAACTGCACAATATTCACACCGCCTTGAATAGCCATTTCAGCAAGCTGTTCATGGTCATAACGCTGCTGAACAGTGGTATCGGTTATCAGGTAAACACCCCGTAGTTTTTTATTCATTTATCAGTCCTTTTTCTCATTCCTTATACAATTTTACATCTCATACCGTCGCAAAGAAACAGATTTAAAACATTTCAAATATGGTCTCTATAACTCTCCAAGTATTTTTTCCCAATTTTTCACGGTTCCTTTTGTAGCTGAACTTTTCATGATAGAGGAAATACCAGCAATGCCCTCAGCACCGACATCCAAGCATGCTTGGGCTTCCTCCATGTTAATGCCTCCAACGGCAAATACTGGAATATTCACACTTTTTATCACCTCTTTTAGCCGTTCTATCCCCTGCGGCTGACCGTAGGAATCCTTGGATGGCGTATAAAAAACAGGTCCGAACAACAAGAAATCTGCGCCCTCTGATTTTGCTTTTTGGGCCCGTTCCACACTGTGTACGCTGCTCCCAATAAGCAGATCATTGCTTAATTTTTTAATCACTTCAGGTGATAAGCTATTTTCGCGGCAATGAATTCCATCAGCCCCAACGGCCAAAGCAATATCAACACGATCATTGATAAATAACAGTGTACCATATTGCTTTGTAACTTTTCGCAACTGTTTTGCCAGTTTATAAAGAGCCCTCCCGCCTACATCTTTCTCTCGCAACTGTACGGCTTTTATTCCCTGCCCGCAGGCTTCATCGACAACATCTAAGAGTGTCCGCGGAGCGCATGCCTTGCGATCTGTAATCAAATAATAGCTAAACGAAATGTTATTCATTGACAGAAGAAATCTCAATTTTTCCTTCTTCCGGACTGGATGCTTTGGCAAATAAGCGGCGGGGCATTCGTCCCGATTCAAATGCCAATCGTCCGGCTTTGATGGCTAAATTCATAGCTTGTGCCATTTGAACTGGATGCTTAGCCTGTGATATAGCGGAGTTCATGAGTACCGCATCCATGCCCAACTCCATCGCAACCGCTGCATCTGAGGCCGTACCCACTCCGGCATCAACAATAACGGGCACATCTACCTGTTCGCGAATAATTTTCAGATTATAAGGATTTCGAATACCCATACCTGAGCCTATGGGAGCACCCAGCGGCATGACCGCAGCGCAGCCCATTTCGGATAATTTTCGACAGGTTATAGGATCATCGTTGGCATAAGGCAACACGGTAAAACCTTCCATAACCAACTGTTCAGCTGCCTTTAACAGTTCGGGAACATCAGGGAACAGTGTTTCGTCATCACCAATCACTTCCAGCTTTACCCAATTGGTTTTTAGGGCTTCGCGTCCCAGTTGAGCAGTAAGTACCGCTTCCTTGGCGGTATAACACCCGGCCGTGTTGGGCAGCAGAAAATACTTATCTTCTTCAAGATAACTCAGTATATCTTGGCCGCCTTTACGCTTTAAATCAGCGCGCCGCAATGCCACGGTTACTATATCTGCCCCACTGGTCCGCAAGGATTCTTGCATGACATCAGGATCGGGAAACCGCGCACTGCCTACAATAAGGCGCGAGTCAAATTCTTTATCAGCTATCTTTAATTTTTGCATAGTTAAACTAAGTTGCTAATCAATATTATTTTGGCCCCTGACATTCGTCGGACGGCAAAAATAGCGGTCTAACGATGTTCCCTTATCAACCGCCCTGGGTAGCACGGATGATTTCAATGTTGTCTTCTTCGCTTAATTGATAATCTTCAAACTGTTGCCGCGTAACCAGCGCATCATTTACCGCTACGGCAAATCCGCCCTGGTCCAGTTTAAAATCATATTCAACAAGTAATTCGGCTAAGGTTGCAGATGTAGTAGAAGATTGTTCTCCATTTATAGTCAGTTTCATAGGTAGATGATTTTAGTTCCAAGTGATGATTTCAAGGTTAAAATCCTTCCTGTTTAAATAATTCCAACAAGGCCGGTGAATTCCCATCTAATATTTGCTCCGTTAATCCGTAAACAGTTATCGGCGTCAGCAAAATTCCATGGCGAAAGTGACCCAGTGCATAATATAAGCCTTTAAGTCCACTTTCCCCGATTATAGGTGCGTGATCGCGACTAGCGGGACGTAAGCCTGCAATAGCTTCTTCAATCGGCAAATCATAAATAGAGGGGACGACTTCCCATCCGTCTTCTAGCAGTTCCTTGATGCCGCCTGCGGTGATTTGGGTATCGAAACCCTGTTCTTCGCTGGTTGCTCCAAGTCGTATGGTACCGTTTTCTTTAGGCACCAGGTACATGCGGGGTGAACGAATAATAGTTGAAAGATCACAATCACTGGTCTGTTGAAGGGTTACTATTTGTCCCTTCACCGGACGGATGTCGGGAGTATCTGAAGCGTTTTCTATATCAGCTGCCCACGGACCTGCTGCCATCACCACTCGATCGTGATCTACCCACTTCTCTCCTGTTTCTACACCAGTACATCTTCCATTCTCTGATGTAATTTCTGTTACAAGGTTATGCTCTTTTAAATTACCTCCCAGGTCAATAAAAGCTTCTTTTATGCTCTTAATTAACTGTCGGTTATTAATTTGAGCATCTTCAGGCAGCCAGACGCCCGAAACCACATTCGGAGATAGCAACGGTTCGCGTTCCCTAGCTTCGGTCCCGGTCATCATTTCCACCGTCAGTTCCAGTTCATTCCTAAAATCATATAACCGCCGGAGATATTCCGTATCATCCCGATCGATACCCACCAAAAGTGTTCCACAACGATCAAATGTCGGTACGGAATCGCAATTTTCAGAAAGCTCGTCCAAGAAACGGGGATACAGACGCAGGCTTTCCTGGCTTAATTTCATAAGCTCTAACTCTTCAAAGCCTACCTCAGCATAAGGTGCCAACATGCCTGCAGCTACCCGGCTGGCTTCCCGACCGACTTCATCCCTCTCATAAAGTGTAACGCTGGCACCGCGCCGCTGCAATTGCCAACCAACACTTAATCCAATAATTCCTCCTCCTATAATCCCAACATTCATAACAGCAAATCAGCTAACCTCATATTTTCATTCTTTAATTTTTTCTTATAATGGCCATTGTTCCTGTCGATATGCACTATCCCAGAACATCCATTCCAGCTCAGTAGATTTAACAAAAGCTTCCATCATTTGTTTGCGTTGAACTTCTGATCCTTCTTCAGCAACCTGATCCGTAATTTCTATGGCCCTGTTTACGCTTTGATTAAATTCATCTCCGGCATATGTGGCAATCCAATCTTTATAAGGATTATCAGGCCGTGCTTTTTTATGAATTTGCAACCCGACTTCGCGATAGATCCAAAAACAGGGGAGCAAAGCTGCAATATTTACTGCATTATCCTTTGTTGCTGCGGTTGATAAAAGAAAATTAGTATATGAAAAGCAGACCGGTGATTTTTGGGCGTCCATCCCAACCCTATATTGTTTATAGTAACTTTCATGAAGTTCCCGCTCAACTACTACCACTTCATTGGCAAAGCTAAAAAAATCATGCATTTGTTGGTTATTGGTACTTCTCACGCCGGCTATGGCAAGTGCGCGTGAAAATTCCGCTAAATACATCGTATCTTGTTTTAAATAAAAAAGAAATATTTCTTCCTCCAAAGTGCCTTTTGTTAGCTCTTTAATAAAAGGAAGATCTAAAATAGCATTGTAAATTGGTGTGATACCTAAAAATCCCATTTAAGATAGGTATTTAAAAGAAAAGGTGCCTCTAATTGCTTATATTACAAGTGGTTACCACATAATATAAATCAATAATAAGAGGCA
>Ga0136557_1001654_pt1 | contig 13908 bp, 9 predicted proteins | sample AntRauTorckE6832_FD_104796 | JGI IMG/M metagenome (GOLD analysis project Ga0136557, IMG submission 104796) | Saline lake microbial communities from Rauer Islands, Antarctica - Metagenome Torckler E6 #832 | ecosystem: Environmental > Aquatic > Non-marine Saline and Alkaline > Saline | place...
ATCCTGGTGATGAATTTATCGTGCCATTTGGTAAAGCCAAGAAACTCAGGGAGGGTGACGAAATTACTATTGTAACCTGGGGAGCTATGTGTGAGCGGAGTGAAGAAGCCGTAGAACAGCTTGGTATTTCAGCTGACGTAATTGACTTAAGAACCATTATGCCATGGGATAAGCAAGCAGTTTTGGAGTCCATTCAGCGAACAAGCCGATGTCTTATTGTTCACGAAGATAACCGAACGGCTGGCTTTGGAGCTGAAATCGCAGCCGTGCTTGTGCGCGAAGCATTTCAATATTTAGATGCTCCTGTGGAACGAATTACAATGCCCGATATACCTGTTCCTTATAATGTTGGACTGATGGAGTCGGTACTCCCAACGACTAAAAAGATCAGCGATAAAATAGAGGATCTGCTCAAATTTTAGGCTCAACCCGAAATGTTACATGAGTCTTTTTTAATTTACAATTAATAGAGATTTCAATTAGGAATCTATACTTTACTTTACTTTTTAGAAAATAGCTTAACCGGTTTACTTTGAGGCTTGGCACAAAAATTATAATTGGGTTTATTTGCATCAGTTTGCTGTTGGTTTGCATTGGTTTGATTTCAGATAATTTCACTTCCGATATCAGACAAGAGCAGATGAGGTATGTGAATGAAGCATCGGAAGTGGTTATCTATACCGGTGAAATGGAACGAAGTTTGTTTCAAAGTCTCATCTACTTAAATACTGTCAGAGAAGCAATTCCTGCTGAAAGTGAATACAGCAACATCCAGGAATATCCTTCAGTTGTTGAAATGGTCAATAGGTTTGAAAATGAACTGGCTCAATTTGAGGCTTCTTTTGCCAATCTTGAAAAAGTATTAGGCCGCAATTCAGAAATTCCTGATGATTTAGGTGAGTTATTAAATAGTTACCAGGTCTATCGTTCTATTGCAAGAGAATGGCTTAATCTTAGCAATGTGGATATGGATCAGATTGACCTGATGTTTATAAATTCCATAGAACCCTATTTCAGAAACAATATAATTCCTGAAATAAATCAGGTCAGAACATTTGTGCTTTCTATTCAGCAGGATAGGAATGTAGTACTCAATAATTCGCTAAGGCAGGCGGCTAATGTAAACTATTTTGCGACCTTCTTCTCTGTGTTAATGGCCATAGCTTTAGCAATTTATATATATAGATCTATCGCAAACCCGCTTTCAAAAATGAGCCGCACAGCTAAGAAAATTGGCGATGGAAATTTAGATGAACGTATTCATATTTCTTCAAAAGATGAACTTGGAGAACTGACCGATGCCTTTAATGCTATGGTTTCAAGCTTACAAAAGTCGACGGTTTCTAAAGCATATCTGGATAACATAATTGAGTCAATTCAGGAAGCTCTTTTTGTAACTGATAAAGATGGAAACCTAATTCGGGTAAATTCTGCTGCATCACGTATGGTGGGTTACGAAATAGATGAAATGATCAATGAGCCGATTGACAAGTTCTATAATTTTAAAAAAATGCGGCAAGAATATGAAAAATATCATGAAAAGGATTTTTCATTTGAATTTTCATTGATCCATAAAAATAAAAGTTTTGTACCTGTTCTGTTTTCTGAAGCCAAGCTTATGGATAATCATGGACAGTATGTTGGACAAGTTTCAGTAGCCAGTGATATTTCTGACCGCAAGCAAGCAGAAGAGGAGTTGAAGGAATCACTAAAAGAAAAAGAAGTGATGCTTGCTGAAATACATCACCGGGTAAAAAATAATTTAGCTGTAATCTCAGGATTATTGCAGCTTCAAGGTTTTAGTGCCAAAAATGAGGACGTAAAAAAGGCACTTAGCGATAGCCAAATGCGTATACAGTCTATTGCGCTTGTACATGAAATGCTCTACGAAAGTGAATCACTCGCCTTTATTGATTATGATCACTATATCAATGACCTGTTACAGGCTATAAGTAGCATGCACTTGAGTGCAAGCAAAGAGATTAAGTTAACAAGTGATTTAGAGCCAGTTTCATTGAGTGTAAACCAGGCAATCCCATGTTCATTGCTGGTGAATGAACTTATAGTAAATGCTTTTAAACATGCCTTTCCAGAAAATCAAAAAGGAGAAATTAAAGTGACCTTGCGCCAAAATGGGGAAAAGGTTATTCTCAGAATTTCGGATAACGGGACCGGCTTCAGTAAAGAAAAATTCAATGCTTCAGGTTCTCTTGGAGCTACATTAATCAAAACACTGACCTCACAACTGAAAGGTGATTTTGAGATCCTGGAAAGTTCCGCTTCCAATGGCAGTGTGTTTAAGATTGAATTTAAAAGAGAAAGCCAAATTTGATTTCATCCTGTTTTGATGAAATGAATCATGGTTGGTAACAAAATTTATTATTAATCGTAGTCTCTTTTTATAAAATTTATCTTCTTGCTTTCGAATGTAAAAATAAAGGGCATTACCATAATTGCTAAATAAACGGTCTTACATATTACTATTTTGCGGGTTAGCCGGGATACTTTGCTACTTTTTTTTAAGGCCAAGCATAGAGTTTTATCATCATGGCCCCATCAATAATACCAAAGGAGAAATCGAGCAATACATTTCTGAGGTTGCTCCGAAAATGGGCTTTTCTACCGATAGTCTGGCTATGCTTTCAATGCGGAAGCAACACTTGGCTTATTACAAAAAGCTAAAAGATACTGCGGGGAGTGAAATAACCCCCACAATTTTGAATGAAAACGGGGTACATACTCAAAGCTGGGAAACTATTATTGCCCCGGTTGGACAAAATGAAATGGTTTTTGGGACGCAAGATCAGCTTTTTGACGAAACTGGAAGGTTGAAGGTACATATATCAAATTCAGGTAAAGTAATAAGGATAAGCAGTCATGGACAAAACCCAAACCCTACCTTTTTGCAAGGTGACTCGCTTTTCACCCTGGTAGAAAATTTTATAAATGATGCGCTGAGTTATGACCTTAGCCTTTATGAACCAACCAGAGATTTCGGAGAAGATTCGATTGTAGCTATAAGTGAAGGGCTCAACCAAGAACGTGAGCTTATGCAGGGAAATGACGCGGAACTGTTAGAGTTTAATTGGCAATTAAAAGGTGAAAAAACCAGTGGAGTTCCTGAAAACATATCATTAAGTCTTAGCCCTGTAGTCCGAGAATATGATACCGGTATTGATTTTAGAACTGAGTTTGGCTTTAGTATTAGTTCATTTTCTGCTTACGATGAGTTAGAACCGAAAGACCTGGATGCCGCTAATATAACGGATACTTCCGAAGATCAGTTATTTACCTATCTATTCTTTTTTATAGTATTTGTTTTAGCAGCCTTAGTGTTTTCAGTAGGTACCCGAAATATTTTTAAAGGTAAGGCAGAGTGGCGCAGGGCTTTGCTTGTTTTTGTAGTGATTTCAGCCGGTGTATATCTATGGCGAGCTATTTTCTTTGTCTATACCTTCAACCCCTTTTTAAGCAACATGGGGATCTTTAGTTCAACTGTAAATCACCTTTTGTTAGCCTTGGTAATTGGGTTTTATGGGGCATTTGCGTATGTGAGCTGGGAGGCACTTGCACGTTCACAAAAGCAAAACCAGGTTGATATTATTGACGCCCTTTGGCAACGAAAAATATTTGTTAGCGAAACAGGTTTAGCTATAATTCACGGATTAGCAATGGGGGGAATTGCTATTGGGATCATCTCTTCTATGGTGTATTTGATGGATGAAATATTAATACAGATTGACAGCCAGTTTGGATTTGCGGAACCCTCAATCCCCCTCAAGTTGGTTACAATTAATATAAGTTCGTGGACAACGGCTTGGTTAGTCTGTATAGCACAAATAGGATTTGTGTACTCTATCCTAAAACATTGGATCAAAAAGGAATGGCTTGCCAATATAATTGCTATTTTCTTTACAGGCGTAGCCATAGCTATTTTAGGTCGTTTGGTAGGTACAAGCGGTTCTGCCATGCAAGATATTTTAATTTATATAGGTATCGCTGTTATCTTTATTTATGCGTTAAAGGAATTTGGACTTTTGACCGTCTGCAGTGGGTGGTGGTTTTTCACAGTCTTCTTTATGATCCAACCTTACTTTAACTCACCTTCCATAGAGGTGGCGTATGTAAGCTGGGCGCAAGCAATCTTGATGGCATGTGTGTTTGTTTATGGGTTTGTAGCCTACAAATATGGAATACCGGTTTCAGAATTAGAAAACTATATCCCTGAATATGAGGAGCGTATAGCTCAACATCTGCGTGTTGAAAAAGAAATTGAAATAGCGCGCGAGAGTCAATATAAGCTGATGCCACTTCAACCGCCGAAAGCAGATGGATTTGATGTGTATGGCTTCTTCATGCCGTCGTTTGAAGTTGGAGGAGACTACTTCGATTATGTGTTAACCGAAAATGAAGATGGAGAACCCACAGCACTAACCATGGTTATTGTTGACGTATCTGGAAAAGCAATGCGTGCTGCAATGCCAGCCGTCTTTACCAGTGGCTTATTACTTTCTCGCATTAAACACGATTACCCGGATGAAGTACTATCGGATATTTCAGAACCCATTTTTCAAAGGACTGATAAACGAACCTTCATAACCTGTGTGCTTGCGCGACTTGATATGAAAGCACAAAAATTAGCTATTGCCAATGCAGGGCATTGCAGGCCGATTCTTAAGAGAAATGGAATAGCTGAATATATTCACACTCCAAAACCATCATTCCCACTTGGTATAAGAGAAGGAGTGAAATACAATCAAGAAGTGATTTCGGTCAAGAAAGGAGATTTCTTTCTGTTTTATTCGGATGGACTACCCGAAGCAGCCAATGAGAAAGGAGAGCGTTATGGGTTTGATCAAGTGCCTCGTTTAATCGAATCTATTGATACGGATAGGCTATCAGCACAAGAAATTTCTCAAGAAATAAAGCGTACTGTTCAGAAGTTCAGCAACTATCAATTGGCTGATGATACCACTATCATATGCCTGAAGGTTTAATAAAAAAAATAAAACACTTTGTATTTCAGTAGAACTGTAAAAATACTGTTTGTAACGTGCTTTACATCAATAATATCTTAAAATAAATAGCAAGAAATGGCTCAAAATCAAGACTTTGATTTTAATGTACCGCCGCAATTCAAGAAGATCTCGAAAAATATCCGATCTATTGTGATCGGATTGATCGTGCTCTTAATCGGTTTTTCAACCTTCTTTACGGTTGAGCCGGAAGAAGTAGGAATTATAGTGCGGCTGGGTAAATATGTGGAAACTGTAGAACCGGGTTTAAATTATAAACTTCCCTTGATCGATCAGGTGGAAAAAGTACCGGTAGAACGACAGCTTAAACAAGAATTTGGTTACAGAACGGTTCAGGCTGGGGTTCAATCCCAATATCAAAAAGCAGGATATGAAAACGAATCGCTGATGCTGACTGGAGACCTAAATCTGGCTGATGTGGAATGGGTAGTTCAATACCGAATAAACGATCCATATAGTTACCTGTTTAAAGTGAGAAATGCAGAGTCAACATTATCGGATATTTCTGAGGCAGCAATGAGACAAATTGTTGGTAACCGAACCGTAAACGAAGTATTGACTGTAGGCCGGGCAGAAGTTGCTATCCGCGGACAGGAATTGATTCAGGAATTGGTCACTGAATATGAAATGGGTATTACAATCGAGCAAGTTGTACTTCAGGATATCAACCCGCCAAATCCTGTAAAGCCTTCTTTTAATGCAGTGAACGAAGCGCAACAGCAGCGTGAAACACTTATAAATCAGGCTAAGGCCGATTATAATCGTGTAATTCCAAGGGCTCGAGGTGAAGCTCAGGAAACGATACAACGGGCGGAAGGTTATGCTTCGCAGAGAATTAATAATGCGGAGGGTGAAGTCTCCCGGTTTAACGACTTGTATGCAGAATACATCAAAGCACCACAGGTAACCAAACAAAGAATATTCTTAGAAACGATGGAAGAAATAATACCAAGAATGGGTAAGAAAATTATTACGGATGAAAGTGGAAACAATGTACTCCCTCTGTTGCAAATGCAGTTAGATGGCGTACAGAATTCAACTTCAAACCAAAACAATAACGGGGGCAACTAATGAATCAGACAAAAGGAATTATTGCAGCAGTTATTGGAGTGGTAATATTTTTAACGGTAATCGATGGTTTTTATATCGTCCATGAAACCGAACAGGTTATTATTACACAGTTTGGTGATCCTGTTGGAGAAGCCGTTGTATTACCGGGATTGAAATTCAAGATCCCATTTATACAAAAAACGAACTTTTTTGAGAAAAGATACCTGGAATGGGATGGGGATCGAAATCAGATTCCCACAAGGGATAAGAAATTCATATTCGTAGATTCTTATGCAAGGTGGCAAATTACCGACCCCCTCCAATTCTATCAGCGGTTAGGTAACGAGCGCGGAGCACAGTCTCGTCTGGATGATATTTTAGATGGTGAGACTAGAAACGCAATTGCATCTCATGATCTACTCGAAATTGTACGAACCAGTAACCGTGAACCGGACACTACCGGAGCTTTAATGCTTGAAGTAGTAGAGGACTCCCTTGTAGATATAAATATGGGGCGCGAAGAAATACAAGAAGAAATACAGCGATTAGCTAATGTACGTGCTTCCGACTTAGGAATCGCCATTCTGGATTTTCGTATTAAACGTGTGAATTATGTAGAGGATGTTCGCAGAACTGTTTACGACCGTATGATCTCGGAGCGAAACCGAATTGCGGATGAGTTCCGTTCGGAAGGACAGGGTGAAGCCTCCCGTATTAATGGTGAAAAAGAAAGAGACCTTGCCCGAATTCAGTCTGAGGCATTTCGTGAGGCGGAGATCATCCGTGGTGAGGCGGATGCAGAAGCAGCAGCCATTTATAACTCGGCATATAATCGAAATAATCAGTCTCGGGAACTATATTCTTTTGTTCGGTCGATGAATGCTTATACTAAAACAATGGATAAAGAAACAAATATCATTCTTTCCACAAACAGTGATTTCTTTCGTTACTTGAATAGGATCGATTAGGTAAAATTGATTAATTTTATATATTAAAAGCATGGGTTTTACACCCGTGCTTTTTTTGTTTAAGTAAAGTTAAGCCCATGAGCCGAAAAGAAAAATTTACCAGATTCATTGCAGGAGTTATTGTATTTGCACCGCTATATGGAAGCGGTATGTACTTTTTTTCAGATACAGGATTTGATTGGCTCGAAACGCTATTTGTTTCAGTGTTATGGTCAGCGGGAATGGTTGTGTTTGAAAGCTGGTGGCAAAAAAGGAAAAAATCATCAGAGCCTGAATGATCTATGCTAAAAACATAGAGCAATCGTCACTAGTTAAAGAACAGTAATAGGTTAAACGCAGAAGGAAAGTTAACCTTTCGCAACCAAATACAACTGCACAATTCGCAACTCATCATAAGACACTTCCCCATCCATTGCTTCGAAGATCGGGCGAAGCATTTCTGTGCCATGTTTGCTGAAGGCTTTCTTAACGTTATCGAAAACAGATTCTTCAAGATTAGAAGCCTTTAGGATGTTTTCTGATGAAATTGAATGCCCGGCATCTACAAACCTGATGAGATATCCAACTACCGTTCCCTCTTTCACTCCGATATTTGAGGCAATTTCAGAAATTGTCTTTCCATCCAGAAACATTTGACCAACCTGATATGGGCGATTTTCTCTGCTTAATGTCTTCTTGATAGGTTTTTTAGCTGGCCGGGATGAAGTTGATTTAGTACGTTCTTTTAAATTTCGTTCTCCGCAGTATTCGCGGATCACCCCAATAAAATCTTCTCCATAAGAATTGTGCTTTTTGTTACCCACACCATGTATTTTCAACAAAGCTTCACTGGACTGCGGAAAATAATATGCCATTTCAATCAGCGTGGTATCAGAGAATATGATATAAGGGGGAAGGCCGGATTTTCGGGCAATTTCCATTCGTTTTTCTTTGAGCAGACGAAAGAGTTCCCGGTCAAAATCCAGAGACTCTATATCGGATTTTCCAGCTTTTATGGTATCCTTTTGTATTGGCTCTTCGATCACGCCAAATACCTCTCGACCACCTTTAAGGATCTCAATCGCTTTGGGAGTTAATTTCAAACTTTTGTGTTCTATGTCCCGCACGATGATATCCTGCTTCATCAGTTCCCGGTACAACTGTTTCCACTCAGGTTTACTGAATTCCTTTCCTATGCCGTGCGTAGAAAGTTTATCATGGTTGAATTTTAGCAGATCTTTTCGGCGTGAACCAACGAGGATATCCTTGATGTGGTGATAGCCAAAACGTTGCTCGGTTCGTACCATTGTAGAAAGAAATTTTTGGACCTGAACTGTGATGTCGATCCGGTCGGGAGTGTCGCCGACACAGACATCACACATTCCGCAGTTATCTTCAGTGAATTTCTCTCCGAAATAATCCAATAATTTGATCCGTCGGCATTCGTGCGTCTCTACATATTCCATTAGCTGCTGCAAATGCCGTTCTGCTATGAGTTGTTCCTCTCCCTCTTTTTGATTGATGAAATAACGGATCTTGCCGGCATCTCCATAACTGAACAAAAACAAGCAATCAGATTGCAGCCCATCTCGCCCGGCACGGCCAATTTGCTGATAATACGATTCAATATTCTTTGGCATATCGTGATGTACTACAAACCGTACATCCGGCTTGTCGATGCCCATACCAAAAGCAATAGTTGCGACAATGATGTCCACTTCATCCCGAATAAAAGCATCTTGGTTTTGAACACGATCAGCTTCACTCAGTCCGGCGTGATATGGAAGCGCAGAAAACCCATTGGCCTTCAGATCTTCAGTAAGCTCATTTACCTGTCGTCGTGAAAAGCAGTAAATGATCCCCGATTCCTCTTTATGTTTCCTAAGGAAATTGATGGTCTGATTTAACGGGTTGTTCTTAGTGACAACATCCAGATACAGGTTCTTTCTGTCAAAGCTGGCAATGAAGGTATTGGTATCACGAAGGGCAAGTGAACCGGCGATATCGTTTTGTACGCGGGGTGTGGCTGTTGCCGTCAGTCCCAGGCAAACAGCGTCAGTAAATCTATCTTTGACATCTGAAAGCCGGCGGTATTCTGGTCGAAAGTCATGCCCCCATTCCGAAATACAGTGGGCCTCATCAATAGCGAAGCAGTCGACTTGCAAGCCCGTAAGCAAATTCAAGATATTGCCCTTAAGGAGGGTTTCCGGAGCAAGGTAAAGCAGATCAATTTTATTGCGGCGAATGAGATCGAGTGTGTCTTGATACTCCTGCGGTGAAAGCGAACTGTTTAAATAGGAGGCTGAAATTCCGTAAGCGGTAAGCTGATCGACCTGATCTTTCATCAGCGAAATGAGGGGGGAAACTACGATCGTCAATCCATCAAAAAGTAGAGCGGGAATTTGGTAGCAAAGTGATTTTCCACCACCCGTTGGCATGATGGCAAGGGTATCCTTTTTAGCCAGTACATTTTGAATTATGTCTTTTTGCAGCGATCTAAATTCCTCAAACCCAAAAACTTCATGAAGTAAATGTTCGGCTTGTTGAATGTCTGGCATGTCGGCTAAAGTGATATCTGAGTTTTGCATGATCTTTTTCTAAGGTAAGAGCTATGAAAACCGAATTCCTTACAGATTTTTTTAGAGGAGTAGTTTTGGGCCGCTAAAAAATAACGAGAGTAATAAAAGAGTAAGATGTATTATGTCTTGTTCCGAATGCTCCTATACACGACGTGTAATTGAAAATCTGCTTAAGATTGTTTAGCGAGGTATTTTTCTAATCATAAAATAAATATGGGCTGAGCCTCGGTGAGGCATAGCAGCGTAACGAGTAGAAAATGAATAAAATTAACAGCGTGATATTATTTTAATTGAATTTTCTGTTAGTTTGGAATCCTATGACTCCATTCATGCATTACTCCCGGAAATTATTACTGAGCATATTTTTATGCTTTTCTCTAGTCCAATGTTCGGATCAAGCTAATCCGGAACAAGCAGATCATATTCGTATTCTCGATGAAATCCCTCAACACATTCAGGAAGTCGAAAACCTTACCATATTTCCTGGGGATTCGGAGCCATTGTATTCGATAGATTTGATACAGGAACAAACATATGGACAATCAGGAGAGGCATATTTATTAAGAATTAGTAAGTGTGTAGTTGATGATAAGGGACGCTTGATCATCTGGGGCAGTAGGTCAAACTATGAACAATATATTCATGTGTATAACGCTGATGGAAGCTACCATACTCAGTTGGGAAGACGAGGCAGAGGTCCCGGTGAGTATGAAATAGTGGTAGGCATGCAAGCGGAAGCTGGAAAAGTATTCGTATTGGATTACACGAGTCAGCGCCTGAATGAATATTCAACTCAAGATTATTCAGTAATTCGCTCAATACTTATTGAACAATGGGATGGGGGTGATGAATTTAGGTTTGGATATGTTGAGCCAAGAAATGGTGGGAACTATCAAGTAATTTTTTCTGAGAACCGCTCCAAATTTGGCAGACTTGAAATTAAGTTCCAAGTGATGGATCATGAGGGAAATAGTATAAGTGATAAACCGCTTGTTTTTGCAGATGGTTTTAGGATTAAGGTTAGGCAATCGATGCAACCCACCATGCCTTTATTATTCCTGGGAAAAACTATCACAGCACTTTCTGATGAAGATGTTTTATATGTAGCTTGGACCCGTGATTTTTTGATTAGGAAGTATGATGCTAATTACGATTACCAATCTTCCTTTTATTATCCCATTGGAGGACATCCCTTTGATCTTAATGAATACACCAAAGCGCAAGTATTTAGCCCCAAGGCGCATGACATTGAAAATGCATTTTCAAACATGGATGAAGATCTGCCTGACACATTTCCAGTCATTGACAAATTGATGGTGGACGACGAAAGCAGGATTTGGGTGGCGGTGCCAAAGGGAAGTCAAAGAGAACATTATGAATGGTGGATTCTTAAAGAATCCGGCGAACTTCTTGCTAAGTTGTTACTGCCTCGCGACCAACCTATTTACGACATCAAAAACGGGTATCTGTTCAGTAAAGAAATAAATGAAGAAACAGGGGCCGGGTTTGTGGTGAAGTACCGGATTGAATTGAAGGAATAAAAAGGGTCTATTATTTAACGTAAATTTTAGCTGATGAACTACGGAACTCTAGAGAGTAAATATTGGCGAGATTCAGCGTGAACAAAGTGCCAAAATAGGATGGTTTACCTAATCTGTATTTCTGTTTTTTATTCCACTAACTCCCAAAAATCCACATCCAGCATTTCACTCAAGATCTTCTTGCTTTTCGTAGTGTCGATGTGCGCGCCCATTTTCATCAATAAATTATACAGCCCCAGGTGAACACGGGTGGTATATAAGAAGTGTTGAGAGCCTCGCGGTTCATTGCCAATCGGTGCATCTTTAGTAAAGTATTTGATGGTGTTTCGGTATTCTTCATCCCCAAAATCGAAGACTTCATATTTATAAGGCTCAGCGAATGTCATTCCATAATTGCGGGCAAAATTAAAATAGCGATCCTCGTTTTCCGGGTTATCCGAATCTGGGTTAATGACTTTGAGTTTTTCGTATAGTTCACGAATGGCTTCATCATCATCCTGTAAATGAGTAGGAAGCAAACGGAGATAATTCATGAAAAATGCTTCGGGGAATTTTTTCACACAGCCAAAATCGATGACCCCCAACTTACCATCATAGGTAAACAGGAAATTGCCGGGATGGGTATCGGCGTGGACATAATCCATGTCCTGAATTTGCTGATGAAAGAAATCCCACAACAACTGACCAAAATGATCACGTGTCTCCTGATCGGGATCTTCTTTTAGGAATTCATTCAAATGCCTCCCTTCCAGATAAGTCATGCACAGTACCTTGTCCGTAGAAAACTCTTCCACCCATTCGGGAATGACAATATTCAACCCACCAAAACGCTTCCTGAACAATTCAATTTGTTGGCCTTCATTTATATAGTCCGTCTCTTCAAGCAGCGTTTTTTTAACCTCATCAAAATAGGGATCAATATCGGCGCCTTTCTTAATTATGCGTTTCACCAGGATCTTTGCCAGCCCAAGATCTGAGTCGATGGTCTCCCGAACATTTGGATACTGAATCTTGATCGCCACTTTTCGGCCATCCTTCAATTCCGCTTTGTGAACTTGTCCGATAGATGCCGCAGCGAAAGCTTCCGATTCAAAATTTGAAAATAGTTGCTCAGGATAAGCTCCCGATTCTCTCTTTATAATAGACCGAACCAAGGCTTTATTTATAGGGGGGACTGAATATTGGGCTTGACTCATCACCTCAGCAAATTCTTCAGGTAGAAAACCCTGGTCCATGCTCATTCCCTGAGCAATTTTTAAAGCTGTTCCGCGAAGCTTGGTGAATTCTTTGAAGACTTCTTTTGCATTTTCAGAATGAAAATCTCCATCAGAATTGCCATTTGTATTACCTGTTTTATTGCGGAGATATCGCTTGGCGTAATTGGTTCCAACTTTAATGCCGGTTTTGGCGATACGACTGCCACGTTCAAATTTTGAGGATGGAAAATCTTTACTCATTTAGGAAATGTTGAATTATGAAATTTTAAATTAATCGGAGTTTTTCTTGCCGTCGGTTTCTTCCTCATTGTCGTCATTTATTTCAACTTCAACTTCCTGCTCAGTTTCATCCTCAAACCAACTTGATACCCAGTCGTTGAAATCCTCTACTTGTTTGCTGAAGCCAAATGCACTGAGTGAATACTTGGCTAAGTCGAAACCCTTATCTACAATCTTGGAATAGACAAGCTCTTCAATAAATCCGGTAATTTTATCGGTGAGGGCAAAAGTACGTTCTCGTCCTTCGCTATCATCTTCCATCCAAAACTTGATCAAAAACAAATACTGTGTTTTCAGGGAAGCGTAAAACCAATAGCCAAGAAAGAATCCTGCACTGGTTGCGATGTTTCCGTCTGTAGTAAAAAACTCTTTGAATAGATCTTTGATCTCCTGCTGGAATTCACTTTTTGAAGTGCAATTCCATTCGTACTTCATGAATGTATCGTCCACAAATTCACGGCGCTCATCCATCATATCAAATAAAGTGAAGGCAAAGTTGGAGAGTTTTTCACTGATGGAATAGGATTCGAACCCATCAATTTCGCTGATCATCGCACGGTAGCGAATAACTAAGGAGGGGTAATAGAATTTTAGGATGGATTTTTTATTTGGGAATAGCGTGTAGATCTCAGATGCAGTTTTACCGCTTTTCTTCGTTAAATTCGGAATCGAAAATGAATCCTTTATATATAGATCAATCGCTGCTTCTGTAAGCTCGATCTTGGTATTTAGTTTTTCTGTATTCATAGGCTTCAATTAATTTACTGATAAAACGAATGCCATAAGCTTTCAGTTCGTTGCTACGATAGAAATTGAAAATTTGTTTTGATTGATTACTTTTGGGTCATCAAATAACTCACTTAATATATGTCGGATTCTCGAACTTCACTTGCAAAGCGTGATGCTTTATTCCTAACTCTTGCAGGAGTATTCCTGACATCGTTGATTCTGGGAAATGTTATTGGCACCACAAAATTCGTGACATTATTCAGCATGGAATTTCCCAATTGGTTGAAGTCCATTACGCCATCTATTGTTCTGAACGACTCAATATATACAATGAGTGTACCTGTTGGTGTACTTGCCTATCCATTTACTTTTTTGGCTACCGATCTGATTTCTGAATTATTTGGACGAAAGAAAGCACAACTTGTTGTTTGGGTGGGCTTCTTCTTGAACTTTTTTATGCTTTTGTTGATGTCGGTAGGGCACTGGCTTCCCAACACTGGGGGAGTGAGTGGAGGTATTCAATTATTTGA
>Ga0136557_1001656_pt1 | contig 13889 bp, 7 predicted proteins | sample AntRauTorckE6832_FD_104796 | JGI IMG/M metagenome (GOLD analysis project Ga0136557, IMG submission 104796) | Saline lake microbial communities from Rauer Islands, Antarctica - Metagenome Torckler E6 #832 | ecosystem: Environmental > Aquatic > Non-marine Saline and Alkaline > Saline | place...
CATTCTTGAAATTAAAAAAATAAAAATAACTAATATGCTTCCGTCTCTTGTTGTTGCAGTTGTTCTGGGGCTGATTTTTATTTAACCGAAATTACAGCAATTAAGTTAAGTCGCAACAAATTGATTTAACTCAAAAAAATATTTAACAAAAACCTTATATTTTGCTTGCTTTAAAAAAAAGGACATAGTAATAAACAAGTTCTTAAAATAATATTTTCTATTTTAAGAACTTACTCACACCCATTTCGGATTCGTCGCAGTCAGCACATGACTTTTCAGGTGAGTCTATGCTTTTAACTTTTTTATGCGCACACAACTAAAAAACTGCGCTGAATTATATTCTTGAAGGATATTTTTATGGATGAGCTGCGTTTAAAATACCAAACCATTGAGTTTGATGAATTTGATATACATGTGAGATCTTTAAAAGACAGACAGCAGTTTTCAGATTCTGAGGGCAAGGCTGAAAAACTTGGAATTTCGTCTGCTTCCTGGCCTCTTTTCGGCGTTGTATGGCCATCAGGAGAAGTCCTGGCGCATCATATGTCTGATTATGATATTAAAGGGAAAAAAATCCTTGAAATAGGATGCGGCATTGGTTTGTCTAGTCTTATACTTAGCCGCAGAAACGCCGATATAACAGCTACTGACTACCACCCTGAAGCTGAATTTTTTTTAACTGAGAATATAAATCTTAACAAAGGGAAAAACATCCCTTTTTTCAGAACCGGCTGGGCAGATGAGAGTGTTTTTAAAGAAAAATTCGATCTTATAATTGGCAGCGACATACTTTATGAAAGTGAACATGCTCTAATACTTCCTGAATTTATAAACAGACATGCAAAAGAATCGTGTGAAGTTATCATTGTAGATCCCGGAAGAGGTAACCACTCAAAATTCAGCAAAAAAATGGTAGCTCTTGGATTTTCCCATACACAAAAAAAACCCGCAGAGACTGATTACCTAAAAAAAACATTCAAAGGACTTATTCTTAAGTACACCCGTACATGAAAAAAATAAAATTTAAACTGAAAAATCACATTTAACCGGGATAAATTTATTGCTAATTTTATCCCGGTGTTAAATTTACAGTTGAAACTTTTAAAAAGTTAAGATAAAAAAACCTGTTAAGATATTTAATCAACATTATATTTAATATATATGAAAAATTATTTGAATATATTATAAAATTTACATAAATAGTATTTGGCCGAAAACTAGATTTTTTTGTTCAGTTCAAGGCAGATGAAAAATTTAACCGCAGGAATACTGGAATCTTTTGAGGATTAAATTTTGATTCTAACGCAGAAATGGACAAAAAAGGCAGTTTTCGTTCAGCAACTAAATAATACAAACCAAAACTCCAAAAGCTTTACAAAATTGAAGATTTCAAAAATTTTATTACTTATAGCACTCTTATCTGTTTCAGTTGTGATTTTGTTTATAATTTCAGAAGACCCCCCTGGTCTTTCCTCTGTAAATAATTACAAAACAAACCGTTCTCCAGATACAAAAAAAGAATTTTCAGCAGAAAATTCACAAAAAGCTAAAACAGGTAATAACAATTATGACCCTAAACAGATTACTGATAAACAAAATTATCCAGTTATTAACGATGAAAACCTTGATCAGATAAATCATGACAAACTCCCCAAAAAAGAACTCAGGATACTGATAAGAAAAGGCAGCGCTGCAGATATAATAGATTTTTATGAAAAACATAACGCAGACATAAATATTTCATTAACAAAAACAAAAGAAATGCCGGTTTTCCACTACCTTGTTCTTATGAATCCCGAAGCTGCAAAAAATTTATTCAAAACCGGGATGATAGATATAAAAAAATCTCCACATGTGTTTACCGCATCTATTGCAAAGGGGGATAAAGAAACAATAGACTATCTGCTTGAAATAGGATTTGCCCCTGATCAGTATAGTAAAAAAATTAGGCCTCCTTATATTTCATCTGTAATCCACGGTCATCCGGAAATATCAGAGATGCTTGAAATGAAAGGTGCTGATATTTATAAAAAATATAAGGGCAAAAACGCCCTTGACTGGGCAGTAACTTCTAAATTCACAAACACAGATATCCTGGAAAACCTTTTAAACAAAGGTTTTGAATATAAAAAAAAGCATATACTTGATGCTGCAAACTACGGCAGAGCAGAAACCCTTGAGCATATACTCAAAACAAACCCAGGTTTTAAAGATGCATATCAAAACGGGGAGAATCTTATGGATATTGCAGTTAAGGGTTCAGGCGGAAAAGATCTTCTAAACATTCTTCTTAAAGGTGGGTTTAGTATAAACAAAACCCACCTTGAGTTCTCTGAGAAAAGGCTCAACAAAGCTTTTATCTACAGTAAAAACGGCAAAAAGTATGTTGTAAATTCAGATAAAAAGGCACAGGAAGTATACAATTTCATAGTTAAACACCTCTATAAAAGATCTGAATAATTTCTTGATTAATTAGTTGATGAACAAAACCAGGATTTTTTGTCAAACAGCTAACTTGTTGCTGAAATAAAACTGCCTTTTTTGCCCGGTTCTGCGTTAGAATCAAAATTTGATCCTCAAAATACTCCAATATCCCTGCGGTTATATTTTTCATCAGCAGTAACTGAACAAAAAATTCTGGTTTTCGGCCAAGCACTAACTAATCGATTTAAACGTTATGAATTATCTGTAAATTTTTCCGTTCTTGTGAAAATTTAAAATCAGAACTGAGTAAATTACATTTTTTATTATTACAGATTGTAATACAAACAATGTTTTGATAAATAAAAAAAGACTTCTTACAATTTTTACTAGATTAAATATCATTATGGAAAAATCTTTTTTCACAGATTTTATAAAAAACCAGGAAGACATTTCAGAGATTGAAAACCTCTGCCTTTCTATTTACAATAAAAATAAAAAACTTATCATTTTCCCCCGAAAAATTGAAAATGCATTCAGGCAATTCTTTTTCACCTCTGACAAGATCAAAAATATCGTTTTTTTAATTATTGCAGGAGTTTTTTTTAACCTGTTTGCCCTCATGGACAAAATAATGATTAAAGATATTTATTTATTTGCCTGGAATATCAGATTTTTCATAATGACTCCTTTGTCAATTATCTGTATTTATTTAATATGGAAGACTCAAAAACCATTTATAATGAATTTGATAGTCACTTTTATTCTTGTTTCTTCGGCAGCATCTCTTCTTGTAATGGTTAACTCTTCTGACTATTACCTGGCACATCAGTACCACAGCGGTATTTTTCTAATATGTATTGCAGGACTTTTGATATTTAAAATCTCTTTTTTCAACAAAATTATTTTTTCAGTTCTTATACTTTTAACAAATATTAGTTTTTTTATTTTCAACACAAATATTTACCCGGAATCTAAAACAAATATAATATCAGTGCTTGCATCACTTATAGCTATAGCTATGATCGCTGCCCTTGAAAGGGAAATAACTACAAGAAAAATTTTTATTAAAACACTGCTTCAGGAAATAACAAATTACAGCCTTGAAAAAAAAACAAGGTATTTAAACGATCTTTCAAACAGGGATGAGCTTACTAACCTTGCTAACAGAAGATTTTTCAAAAAACATTTAAAAAGGTTAATATCCCAGACAGGAAACGGAATTTTTCCCATTGCAGTTTTATATGCAGATATTGATAATTTTAAAAAATACAATGACAATTACGGTCATAATAAAGGAGATGTCTGTCTTAAAAAAGTTGCACAAGTCTTTGACGCTTATACCAACAGAAGATTTGATCTTGCCTCAAGATGGGGAGGAGAAGAATTTCTTCTGATTTTTCCATTTACCGGAGAAAGTGAAGCATTAATTATTGCAGAAAAAATAAGAAAAGCTGTTGAAGATCTTAAAATAGAGCATAAATATTCAGATGTCTCCCCATATCTTACAATCAGCATAGGACTTTCCTGTTTAATCCAGTCTGAAAATAATAAAAAAATTGAAATAGATACAATTATAAATGAGGCAGATAAAGCTCTTTACAAAGTTAAAAATTCAGGCAAAAACGGGGTATTTTTCTTCAGATCATGATTTTAAGCTTAAATTTCTTTACACTTATAAAATAGATTCTTATAATATTATTTGAGATTGTCCGTCTGCCGGATAATATATCCTGCCGAGTAAATCAGAACTCCTTCCTATATAATAAAAGCAAGCAAAGGCAGACGGGCTCATTTCTTTTAAAGCAAGCAAAGGAAAAGTTATGGAAAAATTAAATGAACAAGAAGCTTTTCTTGCCCTGTGCCTTGCAGTTGCCTCACAGGACAACGATCTTGACGAAACCGAAAGAACTCCGATTGTAAAGGGAATGAAAGAAACCGGCCTTATAAGCTGCGAGTATGAATTAAAAGAGATTTTATCTTCAACAACAAAAAAAATATCTTCTGTTTTTCAAGATGGAAAAGCGTTTTCTTTTAATGAAAAAACACTTGCCCTTTTTACAGAAAAAATTAAAAATGCTCTCTCAGAAGAAAAAATTGAAAAGCTTTTTGAAACTGCTGTAGATATAGCTATTGCAGACGGAATACTTGAAATCGAAACAGAACTGGACCTGCTTAAAAAAATACATAAGCTTCTTGGAATCGATACAGAATTTACGAAAATACTTGAAAAACGTACACAATTATAAATACTGAAATGGTAAGAAAAATTATTCATCTTGACATGGATGCTTTTTATGCTTCCATAGAACAGCGGAACAATCCATCTCTTAAAAACAAACCTCTTGTAATTGGCGGTATGCCGGATTCAAGAGGAGTCGTATCAACATGTTCCTATGAAGCAAGAAAATACGGAATCCATTCTGCTATGCCTTCATCCAAAGCCGCAAGGCTTTGTCCTGATGCAATATTTATGAAACCTTCAATGGAACGCTACAAAAAAGAATCTGCCAAAATCTTTGAAATTTATAAAAAATTTACTGATTTTATGGAACCATTGTCACTTGATGAAGCCTTTTTGGATGTTACAGAAGATAAAGCAAGTATAGGCTCTGCAGCAAAAACTGCAGCAATAATAAAAAAAGAGGTTTTAAAAAAAACAAACCTTACTGTCTCAGCCGGAGTTTCATACAATAAATTTCTTGCTAAACTTGCATCAGACCTTGAAAAACCCGACGGACTCACTGTTATTACACCTGACAAAGGTCCAGCCCTGATAAAAGACCTTCCTGTAGAAAAATTTTTCGGTATAGGAAAGGCAACTTCTGCAAAAATGCACCAGCATAGTATTTTTACAGGGAAAGATATTTTAAAAACAGGTGAACAAAGACTTTGCAGACTTTTTGGAAAACACGGCAGACTTTTTTATTTATTTGCATCAGGCCATGATCCTCGTCCTGTTTCATGGGAAAGAATAAGAAAATCCTGCGGAAGAGAAATTACTTTTCAACAAGATATAAAAGATAAAAATATAATTATTGATATAATAAAGAAACTCTGCGTTAAAGTAGCTGAAATTCTGAAAAGAAACGAATTAAAAGCCTGTACCGCAACTTTAAAAATCAGGTATTTCGACTTTTACACAATAACAAGGTCAAAAACTGAAAGCCGCCCTTTTACTGAAGCTGAAGATATTTTTAAAAGAGTTTACCCTCTTCTTGATAAAACAGAAATAGGAGAAAAAAGTGTAAGACTTCTTGGAGTAACTGCTTCCAACTTTGAATCTGAAACAAAAAAGCCTGTACAATTATGTTTTGATTTTAGCTCAATTGAATCTGTACAGCCTGATATAGTTTAACACATCGGTACAAAACTGATTAGTTGCTGAACAAAAAATTCTAGTTTTCAGCCAAATACTAATTAATTGATCAGTCAAAATCTACAGCTACCTTAACTTTGTCTCCGGCTTTATTTTGAAAAAGCAAAAACCTGTTATCGCGTCCAAAAATATAAATATCTTTTGTTATTTCAACATCTTTTCTGCAGTATTTTACAATTTTTTCAATTTTGCCCTGTTTCCACCATTTAAGAGCATCCAGCCCTGAACCAGATTTTTCAGTATTCAAAGTATGCTGTGCAAGATGATCAAGTGAAAGCCTGTACCCAAGTTTTTTATGAATATCTGTTAAAATGTCTTTGGTGTTAAGCTTTGTAAAATCAAAATCTGTGTAGCCTTTTAAAACCTTGTAATCAAATCTTATAATATTAAACCCTATTATAAGATCAAACTCACACAAATCTTTAACAAGCTTTTTTATATCTTCTGCATAATATGTAACATAGTCGTCTTTTCTGCTGTCGTAAATAACTACACAACTTACTCCCATTTTATGGGCATTCATCCACCCGCCGACTTCTGAAGCTGAGTATCTTGTTTCAATATCAAGAACACAATAAGAATTAATTACTTTTTTCTCTTTTTTAAAAAAAGTATCTGTGTCGCTTTTTAAAGGAAGGTGCAAAGAACTATCTGAATTGTCAGTTATTTTTGAATCAAGAAGCATTGACAAAATCTGTGCCGCTGCTTTTTTATCAAGAGGCCTGTTGCCTGATCCGCATTTCGGGGAATGAATGCATGCAGGACACCCCTCTTCACATGAACATCCGGTTATAAGATCATAAGTCTTTATCATCAGGTCTTCAAATTCTTCAAAAGCTTTTGCACAAAGCCCTGCTCCTCCTGAAAATCCGTCATAAATAAAGACTCCCGGTTTTTTAAGCTGTTCATGATAAGTAGTCGATATTCCACCAATGTCATTCCTGTCGCACATTACTATTACAGGGAATACTGCTATTGCTGAGTGCTCAAAAGCATGAATTCCGCCCATAAAATGCATTTTCAATTTCCTTACTTCGTCATAAACATCTTCAGGAATTTCTATCCATAAACCTTGTGTTTCAAATTCTATTGGAGGAAGATCAAGTCTTTCCTTGCCAGCAGACTTTTGACCTCTTATCAGTTTTTTTTCAAAACCTGTTACAATCTCTGTAACTTTTATTCTGCCAAAAGAAAGATTTGTCCCAAAAATTTTTGCCGATTTATAAACTTCAAGAATTTCAGTGTCTTTACTGGAAATATATCTAGTAAAATAATGAAGCTTTCTTTTTTCTGCCATAACAGTTTTTTTGTTTTCATCAAGATCTGTAATCAGATAATGTTCACCATTGTGAAGATAAACTGCTCCTGGATGGGTTTCATGATAAACCCTTGCTGAATCGATTTCACCAATTACTGCATCTGAGTTTAAATCAACAATTTTATACTGATTTCCGGTTCCTCTTAAAGAAACCGATCTCTGGGGATATCTTGAGGATGAAAAAAGATATTTTCCATCTTCACTTTCAAGAAGCCTTCCTGAATCGACAAGCTCTTTTATTACAGTCTGATTTTTACTGACAATAATTTCATCCCTTTCAAGGGGAAGCTCAGAAGCCATACATTCAATATGGGTTTTCATAAGAAAAGGATTCTGTGGAAAAATTACAGCCGGTTCAGGCTCCATCTTAAAAAAATTATCACTGTATCTCATTATATACTGATCAAGAGCATCTTCGCCTCCAACCATTATAACCAGGGCATCTTTTCCTCCCCTGCCGACTCTTCCGGCTCTTTGCCATGTAGAGTTTACGCTTCCCGGATAACCCATTAATATACATATATCAAGAGCACCTATATCTATACCAAGTTCAAGTGCAGAAGTAGAAACAACTCCTAAAAGCTCACCTGTAAAAAGTCTTTTTTCAATAACCCTTCTCTCTTCAGGGAGAAAACCTGCTCTGTATGAAGCTATCTTGTCCTTTAAGCGACCTCCTTTTTTTTCTATCCACATAGATATAAGCTCGGTCATTTTTCTTGATTTTGTATAGACTATAGTTCTAAGCTCTCTGTATACAGCAGCATGAAAAACTGCTGTTACAACAGAAGATGCTCCGGAAATTCCGTTTATCATTATAAAATGTTTTTTCGGAGAAGGTGCATTGAGGCCGTATACAGAATCAACCTCCTGCCCTGTAAGCATGGTACACAGTTCCCCGGGATTTTTTATTGTGGCGGATAAAAAGATAAAAACAGGGTTTGATCCATAAAAACTGCAAAGTCTTATAAGGCGCCTTAAAACCCAGGCCATATTTGAACCGAATATTCCTCTGAAAGTATGAACTTCATCTATTACTATATATTTAAGATCTGACAAAAAAGTTTGCCATTTTTCATGGTATGGAAGAACAGACAAATGAATCATGTCAGGATTTGTAAGAATAATTTCAGGCGGGTTTTCCCTTATTTTTCTTCTCTGATAATTATTTGTATCACCGTCATAAACAGCTGCTTTAAGCTTTTTTTCAGATTTAATAAAATCAGACATTTGCTCTATGCCTGAAAGCTGATCCCTTGCAAGTGCTTTTAAAGGGAAAAGATACAAAGCTTTTGTATTTTTATTATTTAAAAACGATTCAAATACAGGAATGTTATAAATCAGTGTTTTCCCGCTTGCAGTAGGAGAAGAAACAGCTGTATTCCTACCTTTTCTTATATTTTTTATTGCTTCAGACTGATGTGAATAAAGTTTACTTATCCCAAGACCTTCAAGAAGATCTTTTATTTCACAAGAAAGATCTTCAATACTTTCAAATTCACCTATTTTTTCCTTGAAAACTTGATGGCATACAATATCATCCTCAACAGGTCCGTATTTTTTAAGAGCCTGAATATATGAGTCAAGCATTTCGTTTTGTGAACTTCTCATTTTACTCCGAAACAAATAATTTTGATTTTTAGATTGTATAATGATATATACTTATACAAACGTTTTTATTTGTGACAATCCGGTTTTTTTCTTAACACAAAAAACAGCCTTTAACATGAAAATTCTTAATTCAAAAAACATCACTATAGGTCAAAAGCTTTTTATAAGCTATACTTCCCTTATACTTGCAGTTATTCTTATCTCGGGTTTTTTCACTGCGCCTCTTGTGGGCGATCTTGTGGAAAAAAGAATAAAAAACGAACTGGAATCAAATATTGACTTGTTTCACAGTCTGGTTCAGACCTCAGCGGAACTATCCATAAAAAACCATTTAAGAACTATAGTAGAAACAAACATTGAGTTTCTTGATGTATTAAATTCACAAATAAAATCTGGTGAAATTTCTGATAAACAAGCCAGAAACTATTCCAAATCTTTTTTTACAGAACAGACCATCGGAAAAACTGGCTATATATACACTTTAAGCTCTGATGCAGAAATAGTAAACCACCCTAAAAAAAGTCTAATCAACAGAAATGTTTATAACAATGCCTTTGTAAAAGAAATGGTAAATTCTAAAGATGGATATATAGAATATATGTGGCAAAATCCTGATGATGAAAAGCCGAGAAAAAAAGCTCTCTACTTTATTCATTACAAGCCATGGGATCTTATAATAGCTGCATCATCATACAAGTCAGAGTTCAAAAATCTTTTAGAAATAAAGGATTTAAGACAAAACATACAAAATCTTGAGTTCGGCAAATCAGGATATGCTTTTATAATAGATACTGATGGAAATATACTTCTTCACCCGAGAGTTCAGGGCAGAAATATTAAAGATATCGATTTCCCTCAGGGTATTTCTTTTGTAAAAAACATAAAGAATAAAAACCAGGGTAAAGTTGAATACTCAAGAACGGAAAACGGGAAAAAACATGAAAAGTTAATATACTTCAAGTACCTTGAACCTTTTGAACTTATTATATGTGCATCAGGGTATAAAAAAGAGCTATACGGTCCTGTATACGGAATTATTAAAATTTTTTCTTTTAGCCTTATAATACTTCTTTTATGTTTTATCCCACTTACAATCTGGCTCAGCAGATCAATAACAAAACCGCTTGAAACATTTATAGAAAAAATTAAATATGCTTCAAGGGGAAATCTTAATGTCAGAATACCCTCAACTACATCGGGAGAAGTAGGAAAGCTTGCAAGATATTTCAACATTTTTATGGAAGAGCTTTCACACAAAACAAAGAAGCTTGAGTCAGAAATAGAAGAAAGAAAAAGCAGGGAAAACCAGATAAGAATCCTTGCAAAATTCCCGGATGACAATCCAAATCCTGTATTAAGAGTCAACAGAAATCATACAATATCTTTTTATAATGAAGCCTCTGAAAAACATTTAAAAACAATAAACCTTAAAATTGGGATTAAACTCCCTGATCTGTTTACCGATCCTGTAGAAAAAGCATTTAAAACAAATACCACCCAGGAAATCGAATATATTGATGAAGAAAAGACCTTTTCTTTTACAATCTCTCCATTTGAAGATATCCATTCTGCATATATTTACGGAAAAGAGATTACTGCACAAAAAGAATATGAATCCCTTAAAATTTTATCCGAAGCTTTTTTTATGAACTCTATAGAAGGGATATGTATAACTGACAAAAACGCCGATATTATAAGAATAAATCCGTTTTTTACAGAAATAACCGGTTATACAGAAGAAGAAGTTATTGGTAAAAACCCGAAAATTCTTAAATCTGACAAACACGATGCCGAGTTTTACAGAAAAATGTGGCAAAGTATTATTCATACAGGCCAGTGGTCTGGTGAAATATGGAACAGAAGAAAAAACGGCCAGGCTTACCCTGAAGGGCTTTTAATTACCGTAATAAAAGACATAAACGGCAAACCTGTAAACTACATAGGTATTTTCCACGACATTACAGAATCTATAATTAATAAAGAAAAAATACACTATCAGACATATCATGATGCAACCACAGGACTGCCAAACAGAAAACTTTTTGCAGACATTGTAGAACAAAAAATAAACTTCAGCAGAAAAAACAAAGACAAATTCGCACTGATTTTTATAGATATTAACAACTTCAAAAACATAAATGACACACTGGGGCATGTAACAGGAGACAATCTTTTATATCAGCTTGCAGATAACCTTAAAAAAAGATTGTCCGAAGATAAAGTTATTGCCAGATTTGTCGGAGATAAATTCATAATCCTGGTTCCTGATGCTGAAAACCAGAATTATATAATGAAACAGGCTTCAGGGATCCAGAAAATAATAAACGGGCCCTATGTGATTGATGAACGTGAAATCTTCTGCGGTTCAAATATAGGAGTATCATTTTTCCCTGATGACGGAGATACAGCTGAATTTCTTATAAAAAATGCAGAAATGGCAATGTACAGAGGCAAAAATAAAGGTAAGCGCGGAATATCTTTTTTCACTGCTTCAATGGATGAAACAGCCGCTGAAAGACTCGAAACAGAACAAAATCTTGCTTCAGCTCTTGTAAATAATGAATTTGAGCTCTATTTCCAACCAAAGGTCAATCTATATACCGGAAGAATTTCAGGTGCTGAAGCTCTTATAAGATGGATTAAAAACGGCAGTGTCATCTCTCCTGGTCTTTTTATACCTGTAGCAGAAGAAACAGGCCATATAATTCCCATAGGAGAGTGGGTTATGGAAACTGCGTTTAAAGCAGTTAAAAAGTTTCATGATGCTGGCTATAAGGACCTTACCATTTCTGTAAACCTTTCTGGAGTTCAGTTTCAGGAGCCTGATCTTCTCGAAAAAATTAAATCTCTGATTTCTCAGACAGGCGCTGACCCAGAATATGTTATATTTGAAATAACTGAGAGTGTAGTAATGTCTGACCCTGCACTTGCAACAGAAATTACAAAAAAAATCAAAGATATAGGCAGCAGAATATCTATAGATGATTTTGGTACAGGGTATTCTTCCCTTGGTTATCTCAAGAAATTTCCTGTTGATGAGCTTAAAATTGACAAATCATTTTTAGATGATTTTCCTGATTCCAATGAAGATATTTCAATTGTTAAATCTATTTTATCCCTTGCTTCCAACCTTGATCTTCATGTAACAGCTGAAGGTGTAGAGTCAAAAATACAGGCAGATATGCTCAAAGCCCTTAAATGCGATGAAATGCAGGGTTTTTACTTCAGCAAACCTTTAACTGAAAGCAGTTTTTTTGAGCTTCTTGCTTCAGGTAAAAGCCTTAAGGAAATAAAAAAACTCTGATTTAATTTTCCTCCACCTTAAAAATATATTTATTTTTAGGTCAAAACTGAAAAATATTCATAACATTCTTTGTGACTCCTGTATTAACAAGAAGTTAAAGCCTTCAGCAGGTTTAACACTACACATTTTAAAATTATTATTGACAATATCTGAGTATAATTTATTCTACACTAGAATTGGTCAGACCATCAGACCTGATTCATCATTATACCATTAAGCAGTTTTTTTAATTTTCGATAAAAAAGCCTGAAAAACTGCGGCTATAAAATGAACAGTGTTGTTATTGTCAAACAGGATACAATAAAAAACAGGAGGAACTATCGTGAAGTTTCTTAATTGTAATGGGCTCAAAGCCTTTTTTGTTAATTTGCTTAAAGAAAAAAATTTAACCCGGGGCATACCGTAGTATTTTGAAGCATAAATTTTTAAATCTGGTTTAGACGTTTCCAGAAAAAGGTTTTGGTTATAAAGCTATATCAGAGTTATGCTTTTTGCAGCTTAGGCTTACTGAGATCTCAGGCAACCTCTGAATAGTTACCAAAGAGTTTGTTCTTTTAAAATAAATTTGTGTTTTAAAATCAAAACAGTTCTTTGCCAGCTTTACCTGTTGATAAGGCTTAAAATGAGGTATAAAGCAGGATAATCCGGTAAAAAAGTAACAAGATTTTCCTTTACATAAAACAAAATTTTATATTAAAGGTATAATTTAAAATAAGTGTAAAATGAAACGTGAATAAAAACCTGAAAAATGAAAAAAACTCCTGCAAACTGAAAAAAGACTCAGAATCTTTCTTTGCTCTGCCTGGGCAGTGTACCTTTTGACAAAGGATTGTTCAGGCAAATTGTTTTACTTCATTTTGGTCAGGTAAGAATTTATATCACAAAACTATTTAAAGAAAGAGGATGGTTTCAATGTCAAAAAAAATGATGACAGTTGACGGAAACACCGCAGCCGCACATGTTGCTTATGCATTAAGCGATATTGCAGCTATTTATCCTATCACCCCATCGTCACCCATTGGTGAAATTATCGATGAATGGTCTGCCCAGGGCCGCAGAAACATTTTCGGACAAAAAATTACAGTCAGAGAAATGCAGTCTGAAGCAGGTGCAGCAGGTGCTGTTCACGGTTCACTTGCAGCCGGAGCCTTAACTTCTACTTTCACTGCTTCCCAGGGTCTTCTTTTAATGATTCCGAACATGTACAAAATCTCAGGCGAACTTCTGCCCGGAGTTTTTCATGTTACTGCCAGAGCCATAGCAAGTCATGCTCTTTCAATATTCGGTGATCATTCAGATGTCATGGGTGTAAGACAGACAGGGTTTGCAATGCTTTGCTCAAACTCTGTACAGGAAGTTATGGACCTTGGTCTTGTTTCTCATCTTGCCGCTATAGAAGGAAGAGTACCTTTTATTCATTTCTTTGACGGATTCAGAACCTCACACGAAGTCCAGAAAATTGAAAGTATCGACTATGATGCAATGGCAAGCATTACTGATTTTGCATCAGTAGAAGCTTTCAGACAAAATGCTATGAATCCGGAGCATCCCGAAATAAGAGGAACAGCACAAAACCCTGACATTTACTTCCAGGGAAGGGAAGCTGCAAACTCTTTTTACTATGCACTTCCAGCTATTGTTAAAGACTATTTAAAAAAAGTATACCAGATTACAGGAAGAAAATATAACCTCTTCGATTATGTCGGAGATCCTGAAGCTGAAAGAGTTATTGTTTCCATGGGATCATCCTGTGAAACAATAGAAGAAACAATTAACAGTATGAATAAAAACGGTGAAAAAGTAGGACTTGTAAAAGTCAGACTTTACAGACCTTTTATAACAGAAGATTTTTTAAATGC
>Ga0136557_1001659_pt1 | contig 13876 bp, 7 predicted proteins | sample AntRauTorckE6832_FD_104796 | JGI IMG/M metagenome (GOLD analysis project Ga0136557, IMG submission 104796) | Saline lake microbial communities from Rauer Islands, Antarctica - Metagenome Torckler E6 #832 | ecosystem: Environmental > Aquatic > Non-marine Saline and Alkaline > Saline | place...
GGACAGTGACTTCGAGTTGGCAACCTTCACAGGTACGGGCTACAAAGTCACCGGCACCTTCTCCACCGCAGCCGTCTCCACTCCAACGCCGACCCCGACCCCGACTACGCCGCCTGCCAGTGCAGGTGACATCCCGACCGCAACAGTGACCGAATTGACGGAAGACGTGAACACCCTGGAAACCACAGTCGAGTCAGAGCTTGCGTCCGGGACAGTCACGGAAACCACCGTCACACAAACCACGACATTGGGCGGCACGTCAGCCACCACAACCACAACACTGGTAAGCCAGGCTGCCACGGCCAGCACCAGTAACGTGCTTAACGTGCTGTCTGCCTCATCAACCGCGTCAGCCACGGGCGCGCGGGTCTCCGGCAGCACAACCAATGCCACTGCGCAGCAGACAATCGCAACTCAGAACACGACCATTTTGAACAACAGCGCTTCGCTGTTGACGACCCTGGCAGGACGAAACGAAACCCTGACCACCGAGCAAACTACGGCGGTGCGCAGCACATCAACCAAATTGATGACCTCTGCCGGCTCGTTGGCCACCGCTGCCACCACGGCGTCGCTGCGCAACCTGGCGACACAAGCCAACAGCATTCTGGCCAGTAACGCTGCACTGGGCGTCGCGGCAGATGCTGCGCTGGTCAGCGCCGTGATCGACGTCAGCGTCAAAATTGCCACCAACCTGATTCAGCAAGCAATTACTGATGCAGGCGGCGAACAAGTCACGGATGCGGAAATCACTGAACTGCTGACCTCCAATGCCGCCCTGTTGGAAGAGGTTCTGGCAAACACATTGACCATTCCACCCGATGTTATTGTTACCCCTGCACAGCGCAATGCCCGCATTCAAGCCGCAAGTCCCAACCTGCCAGCGGCGGCTGCAAATCAGGCCAGGATTTCCACGCAGAAGAATATCGATCCAAAAAATGTCTCCATTGGCGGCGTTAATATACTGTCAACCATGACCAGTTTCCTGTCTGGCCCCACCACCGCCACGCTGCTGGATGACAGCGGCCGTGTCGTCAATGTGATGGCACTGGAAGCCGGTCAGACGGAAATCACCGTCGATGACGCAACCGGCACAGTCACTATCAAAGTGCCGGGTGAAACATATTCGGGCACAATCGTTGCCGTGCGCTCAGTACCGGCAACAGTACCTCAAGGCTTGCGTTTCCGTCGTGATGGCCGTATCACGATTGTCACCAACGGTGTTGCTGTCGATATTGCGCCGTACGCGATCAGTGTCCTTAATTTTATCCAGACAATTAATGAGGCAGGTTATGCCTTCACTCAGAATGACAATGCGTCGTTCTCACTGGACATTGGCGGCAATCAGCGTTTCAACGGTGTCTTCGCCTACGATAACCTGGTCGGTGAAACACTGAGCAACTGTGGCGCTGTTGGTATCACTGAGCCCACGGGCGCCCTGAACAGTGCTGGCTATGCTTTCGGTATTGAATGTGCCAACGGTGTCTCGCAACGCATTTTACCGTTCGCTGACAATGCCAACTTCTACAGCACTATCGCTGGCGCCAGCCTGACAGCGAGAACCGATCGCAACACCGGTTTTATCACCATAACCGGCGTTGGTGCGTTCAAGCCCAGCTTCTTTATCAGCCAGCCGACCGCAGCGGAACTTGATTTCCATGCAACAGCTAAAGACAGCTTTGGAATTGCCCTGCAGGCCACCGATGCCAACAATGACGGCATTGTCGACTACAAGGTAATCTCTGCCAACGGTGTTCAGGTCATGTACGGCGTTAACTGATCCAGGGGGTGTGCGCAGCGTGATGGCGTGCTGCGAACACCTGGCATCAGTGCAAGACTGCAAAAATGGTAGTCAACAACAAACGCATGGAAGATAGAAGATGACGCTGTATACCCTGATAGGCGCGTTCCTCTTGACAGTCGCTGCGCTCCTCGCCTTGCGCCCGCTAGCGGCAAAAATGGGTTTGCTGGACATCCCCGGTGGTCGTAAAACGCACGAAAACCCTACCCCGATGATTGGTGGTGTGGGTATTTATCTGGGCACCTTGTCTATCTGTATGCTCTCTCCTGTGGTGATGGCCAACTATCAGATTCTGCTGGCTGTGTCCGGTTTTGTGTTATTCGTCGGTATTTTGGATGACCTGAATCCCATGAGCGCCACGATACGCATGGCCTTTCATGCCGTAGCTGCCTGGGTGATGGCCTTCACGGCCGGGGTCGAGCTGGAAAGCCTGGGCAATTTATTACACATGGGCCCTATTGAGCTGGGCCTGCTGTCGATACCGGTGACCATGTTCGCCACCGTTGGAGTGATCAACGCGATCAACATGAGCGATGGCCTGGACGGTTTGTCTGGCGGCCTGGTGGTGATTGCACTGGCATTTTTGTCTGCCGCTGCGCTGCTTGCCGGGGCAAATAACATCCTGAGCTTCAGTCAGATTCTGATCGTGTCCCTGCTGGCCTTCCTGGCCTTTAACTTCCGACCGTTTCTGAAAAAAACCGCACTGATTTATCTCGGCGACGCGGGCAGTACGCTGCTGGGGTTTATCCTGGCGTGGCTGGTCATTGCCGCCAGCCAGGGTGACAGCGCCTTTATCGCGCCGGTGTATGCACTGTGGTTCCTGGCCATGCCCTTGATGGACACCGTCAGCCTGATGATCAAGCGTCCGCTGAAAGGCCGCTCACCGTTCAGCCCGGGCCGTGACCATCTGCATCATCGATTGCTCGCGGCCGGTTACGACGCAAAAACAACGGTGCTGATTATTCACGCCGCCGCCATCGTCATGGCAAGCATTGGCCTGGCCGGATACTTCCTGGGTGCCCCCGAAGCGCTGATGTTCCTGGCATTCCTGGCAGTGTTTGCCATTTACCTGGTAGCCACCCGCCAAACCATGCTGACGCAGGACGAACAGGTAGCGTAAAGGGGACGAGCGTAAAGGGGACGGAGGCGTTTAGCTTTGCTAAACGCCTCCGTCCCCTTTACGCGTTTTACGTCGGCAACACCACCTCTATCGTTTTACCTGCCTTCTCAGCCATCGCCATAAATTCGTCACGCAACGTTTCGCGTGCCTTACGCTCACCGTGCACAATACGAATATGCCCGGGCCACTTGTGCATGCGCCGGACAAAGTTGAGCAGATCCTTCTGGTCGGCGTGGGCGCTGTAGCCGCCGATGGTCTGTACCGGACACGCCACCGTGACCTGCTCACCGTCAATGGTAACGGCACCGCCTGCCTCGCCCCTCCTCTCGCCCTGCACTGACAAACGCTGCAACGCATGTCCCAGCGTGCCCGACGCCTGGTACCCTACAAACAGGACATGATGAACGGGGTCGGGCAGCATGGCTTTCAGGTAATTCACGATACGCCCGCCCGCTGCCATGCCGCTGGCCGCGATCACCACGGCGGGCTGCCGGGTTTTAGCCAGATAGGCGACGGTTTGCAGGTGCTCATCGTGACTGTCTACGGTATACAGATTATCGAAACTCAGCGGGTGCCGTCCTGCCCGCACCCGCTGCTGCGCTTCGGCGTCCCAGAACGGTTTGAGCTCGCGATACACCTGGGTGAATTTTGCTGCCAGCGGCGAATCCACAATCACCTGCAGGTTCTCCCAGTCCAGCCCCGCAGAGCGATCGCCTTTTGCAATAAAACCCTCCAGTTCATACAACAGCTCTTGCGTGCGGCCAATGCTGAACGCGGGGATCATCACCGTGCCTTTGTTGAGCAGCGCGTGTTCAAGCACGGCGCGCAAGCGCAGACGACGCTCACGCCGATTTTCATGCAGACGGTTGCCGTAGGTGCTTTCAATGATCAGGGCATCGGCAGCATGCGGAGACCTGGGCGCCGGCAACAACGGCGCATAAGGCGCGCCCAGATCACCGGAGTACACCGTCACATGGCGTCGCCCATCAGCCTTGTACACGCTTTCAAGCTCGATATAGGCCGAGCCCAGGATATGCCCGGCGCGCTGCAGACGCATGCGCACCGTCACGGTGCTGGTATCGGCGATAGTACGCCAGGTTTTGTATGGCAGGGCCACCAATTGCGTCTCCACGGTGGCCAGGAAACGCTTGATCAGCGCCGCATCACGGGTGAAGCCCACTTTGAGGGCATCTTGAATCACCAGCGGCAGCAGCCGTGCCGACGGTTCGCTGCAATAGATGGGCCCATCAAAACCGGCCGCCAGCAGATACGGCAGCCGCCCGATGTGATCGATATGCACATGCGTCACCAGCAAGGCGCGCAGCTGACTGATATCAAACTCGATCTGATGCCGCGCCATCGAATCAGCGCCGACATCACGGCCCTGAAACAGACCGCAATCGATCAGAAAGTGCTGATCGGGCGCCGCCAGATAACGATGACAGCTGCCCGTCACGCCCCGTATCGCCCCGTGATGCTCAAACCCAGGATAGTCCCTCATACCCCAAGCTTAAACCATCCTAAAGGGGACGGAGGGATTATTTTTCATCCTAAAGGGGACGGAGGGATTAATTAAACCAGCCTTTGGGCTGTTTAACCCTTCGGGCTTCGCGCTATCGCGCTCGTTGTCAGTAGCTGTGCTACTGATATTTTTTAATCCCTCCGTCCCCTTTAGAAGACCCTTTAGAAGCTACAGGCTGAGGGTGTAGCGCACGTAGTAGTCGAACTCGTTGCGCTCGCGCACGGCGCTGCGGCGCTGGATCAGGTCTTCACGCTCACGCACGCGCACCTGCAGCAGGTGGCCGGACATGGGCCGCCAGTTGTAGCGAACTTCCGTCAGCGACATGTTGTTGGTGAAGTCAGTCGACAGCAAAAAGCCGGCGTCGTTTTCACCGTAGACCACACCGATGCTGTGACCCGGCGCGAACTCCATGACGCTCAGCGCGAGCTGCCAGGCATTGCCGTCGCTGTCACCCAGACCCGGCAGGCCCATGGCTGCCAGTGTGGGTGTGTCCGGGGCATGCGCCACTTCCGCGCCCGCCACCAATCGGCTCTCACCCACCAGCGCCCATTGCATCGCAAGGCGTGCACTGACGGCGACATAGTCGGTCTTGTTACCGGCCGCTACGCCGTTGTAATACAGCGCCGAGGGAATCACCGCGACGTCCACTGAACGGTGCAGAAACAGGCCATCGTCGTCAGCTTTGGCGACAGACCCGTAGTAGGTGACGCGGCTATTTGGAGACTGGTAATTCAACGGCCCACGACGCACCATGGTGGCACCTTCGTCGGTGGCGTGCTCAAGAATCAAGTTGTACTTCCAGCCATCGGCGGCGCTGTACTGGCTATGCAAACCATCGGTCCAATGCACGTTCCAGCTATTGGAATTGGTGCGCGTCATCCCTTTCGCGACCGCCCCGTCCAGCCTGTCATTGTACTGGAACCGGCCTATTTTGTGATCCCAGTTGCCATAGCGGGCGCGCACGTAGAATTCATCAAAGGTTATATCGCCCGCATCGATGTTAGAGGCACCAGCAGGCAGTTCGGTATAAAATTTGAAATCGCCGTTAAAGTCACTGTCGTTACCGGTGGCCGCCACCCGCGCCTTGACGCTGTAAATCTCGGAGATATTCCACTGAGCGCCGCCGCGCACCCGCAAATTAAACTGACCGTTGTCAATATTGCTGCCGTCGCGCTCGTCCCGGTCGAAATGGGCATAACCAAAGCGCATGTTTCCGGAAAAAACGACATCCTGTGCGTACACCGTTGTGCCAAGCGTCGGCAGCAATGCCAGCCCCAGCCATAATTTATGATTCACGTAAGCTCTCCCCTTTGCGTGAAAGATTTGATTAACCAATTAATTGCTGTTCAGAAAATGCCGCATATCATTCGAAAGACATTTACAAAGAAGTAATAAGACATTTGTGTGACATTCTAACTGCGCTTGTATGACATTAATGTGACAGCCGGTGCAACCCCAGCTTCTGCCGGCCCCACGAACTCACCAACAAGGGTGCGTAAAAAAGGGCGCGCAGACAAAAGCTCGCAGGCGGAAACGCGACAACAAACTGCGATAAGCAGCAGCAATAACTACCTGCAACAGTTACCTGCAACAGTCGCCTGCAATACCCACCCGACGTAGCCACCTGCGTTAGCCACCCGAAGTAACGGACCCGCCACGGCAAATCTCCTTCACCGGCAGCGGCGCGCATTTTGCAGCATCCGGCGCTCCCGGGCAAGGTTGCAGCAGCTCAGCGCCAATGAAGAGCCAATGAAGAACCAGGCCCTGCTCAGATCAGACAGGGCAAACCGCGGATACCACAGTAACCCTGCGGATTCTTGGCCAGATATTGCTGATGATACTCTTCCGCGTAATAGAAATTGGCCAGCGGCGCTATCTCTGTGGTAACCGTGCCCACCCCGGCGTCATTGAGCAGCGCCTGCGCATCGTCCCGGCTGCTGCTCGCCCGCTGCTGCTGCTCATCAGACAGGGTGTAAATGGCAGAGCGATACTGCGTGCCCCGGTCGTTGCCCTGGCGCATGCCCTGGGTCGGGTTATGAGCGCCCCAGAAGGCTTTCAGCAGCTCGGCGTAAGTCACCTGGGCCGGATCAAAATACACCCGCACCGCTTCGGTGTGCCCGGTCGAACCACTGCACACTTCTTCATAGGTGGGATTGGGCGTGTAACCACCGGCATAACCCGCGGCGGTGCTGTAGACGCCCGGTATTTTCCAGAAGACCCGCTCTGCGCCCCAGAAACAGCCCATGGCGAACACCGCTTCGTGCATGCCCGCTGGTATCTCAGGCAACGCCTCCTGGTCGTTAACAATGGCATGGCCATTAACAAAGTGTTTCCCGCTTATCTGCATTGGCGTGTCACGCCCGCGCAGCGCCCGATCTGCCGTTATCATTCTGTCTTTGTCGAATAAACCCATATAACACATCCTCATCGGTGCAAATTGCAGTCTTGCATGTACAAGATCAAAGCTGGCGCCTAGAATATCACACCAGTGTTTCCAATATTTTTTCATCGCTTTTTCAGAACAGCCGGGAGACTATGCAACCGATAGATTACCTCACCCATCTGGGAGAATCTGATCTGCACCAGACCGCACCTGCCTCGCTGCAGCAGGTGGTGGCGCTTTGTGCTGACCTGAGCTGGCAGGAAGATGAACACGGCGTGTGCACCAGCATCAGCAGCCACAGTGATAAAACCAGCGCTGCCGCGCAACTGCTTTACCAGCATAAACTGAGCAGTCTGGGCGAAACCGACAGCGCCGCCAGCGACGATTGGCCGCGCTACCAGGCCAGCGTCAGCAAGCGGCAGGCCTTCCGCCAGATCAAATGTCGTCTCAGCGGGACCAACCACAACTATTACCTGCAGGTCAGCGGTGTCCCCCAGTTTGACGACAAGCACAATTTCCTGGGTTATGCCTGCGTTGCCATCGACATGAGTCGTGAGCACAACAGCGAGGCCAGCCTGCTGCGCTTCCGCGCCGCCATGGACATGTCCATGGACATGATCTATCTGGTTGATCGCGAAACCCTGAATTTCCTTGATGTCAACGACACCGCAGCGCGCGCCTTTGGTTTTTCCCGCAAGGAGGTGCTTGCCATGGGGCCATCCGCAGCGCTGGGGTTTACCGCCGAGGAGTTGATCACGCGCTACGATCGCCTGATCAACCAGGGCAGCAGCAGCCGCATTGAGCGCCGCGTCACCTTAAAAGACAATAAACCCGCCATCATTGAAGTTTATAGCCGGGCCACTTGCCTCAACGGCCGCTGGATCATCATCGGTGTCAGCCGTGACATTTCCGATCGCAAAAAAGCCGAGACGCGCGCCCTGCATCTGCAGCACATATTCTCCACGCTCAGCCGCATCAACGAGGCCATCATCCGCGCGCAGGATATAGACTCGCTTTATCAGAACGTGTGCAAGGCAGCGGTGAATGAAGCCTTGTTTGCCATGAACATGATTGTTACCCCCGATGACAACGGCGGGTTCCGCGGCATAGCCATGATGGGGGATGCCACCCTTGAGACCGGCCCGCTGCAGATAAGCGCGCATGCAGACTCGCCGCGGGGTCAGGGGCTGGTAGGCAACGCACTACGCGAAGGCACTGCAATGATCAGCAATGACTACATCAATGACAAGCGCGCCCTGCCCTGGCGTGAACAATTGATCGAAAAGAAACTGGCCAGCGCCGCCGCTTTCCCCCTGTTCCAGCGTAAACAGGTTGTCGCCGTCATGCTGTTCTACAGCCGGGTCAGAGATGCCTTCGACAGCGAAATCCAGGCTGTCATGCAAAGTATGGCCGACAACATTTCTTTTGCGCTGGACAGTTTTGCCAGTGCCGAAGAACAGGCCCGGGCGGGCGCCCTGGTTCGTGAAAGCGAAGCCCGTTTCCGCAGCCTGACCAACCTGACCTCGGATTTTTACTGGGAGCAGGACGCGCAGCTGCGCTTTACCAAATACGAAGGCCGAGTCGTCAGTGACAGCAATCACAAGGCGATAAAAGCAATTATTGGCCGCCACATGTGGGAAATACCCGGCACCAGACCAGACTCGCTGAACTGGCGCCAACTGCGCCGCCTGCTGAAAAAAGAACAGCCGTTTCGTGACCTGGAATTATCGTTCACCAACGAAGACAAAAAGCGCTACCATTTCTCACTGGCTGGCGAACCTATCGTTGACAGCAGCGGTGCCTTTGCCGGTTATCGCGGCATCTCACGCGATATCACCGAGAAAAAACGCGTCGCCAACCGCATCCAGCATCTGGCTACCCACGACACCCTGACCGGGCTGCCCAACCGCGCAATGTTCAGCGAATTGCTGGACCAGGCCATCCGCACCGCCAATCGCTACAAGGACCGGCGCTTTGCGGTGATGTTTATTGACCTGGACCGGTTCAAAACCGTCAATGACACCTTCGGCCATCACACCGGTGACACCTTGTTGAACGAAGTGGCCCAGCGCCTGCGCAAACCGCTGCGCGAGAGCGATATCGTTGCCCGTTTGGGTGGGGACGAATTTGTAGTCCTGCTGCACAAGGTCACTGATAAACAGCAGGCCAATCATATTGCGCAGAATATCATGAACATGTTCAAGCAGCCCATTGCGCTGGATGAACGTGAATTTGCCGTCAGCGGCAGCATCGGCATCAGCTTGTTCGGCGTTGACGCCAATGATGAAGAAAGCTTGATGAAACATGCCGACACCGCCATGTATGCGGCCAAGGATGACGGGCGCAACAATTACCGGATCTACTCCGCCGATCTGCATCAGCATACGCAGGAACGTGCCAGCCTGTCACTGCAGCTGCGCCACGCGCTGGCGCGTGGCGAGTTGACGCTGCACTATCAAGCCAAAATGGCGCTGAGCAGCAATGCGGTGGTTGGCGTTGAGGCCCTGCTGCGCTGGAACCATCCAGAGCTTGGCGAGATTTCACCGGTGCAGTTTATCCCGATTGCCGAGGATAACGGGCTGATCATCCCGATTGGCGAATGGGTTGTGGAGACCGCCTGTCAGCAACTGGTGGCGTGGCAGGCACGCGGCTTGCCCGCGCTGACGCTGGCGGTCAATCTGTCGTCCCGCCAGTTTAATCACCCCGACCTGCACCAACATATAAAGGAGGTGTTGGCACGGACCGGTTTCGCCGCCAGCCATCTGGAGCTGGAAATAACCGAAAGCCTGGTGGTGCAAAACCCGGAGCATGCCATCGAGCTGATGAATACCATCAAGGCAATGGGCGTGCGTTTTGCGATCGACGATTTTGGCACGGGTTATTCGTCATTGGGTCAGCTGCGCCATTACCCTATCGATACCTTGAAAATCGACCGCGCCTTTATTCACGACCTTGATCAAAGCAAGGAAGATCAGGCTATCAGCCAGGCTATCATTTCCATGGGCAAAACCCTGGGCCTGACCGTGGTTGCCGAAGGCGTGGAAACCGCACAACAACTGGCCTTTCTGCGCCAGCAGCACTGCGACCAGATACAAGGGTTCTATTATCACCGTCCCTGTAGCTCGAAGGACTTTGTTGCCTGGTACCTGCAGGCAAGCCAGCTCTCGGACGGCGCGACCTGATGGCCCGGGCTTAAACGTCTATCTACACCGTGAAACTGCCCATCGATTTTGCGCTCAAGTTCGCAGCGCGCAAGCCGTTACTCTTTACTGACACCCAATCAGCCAAGAGACCCCGGCAATGGCACAGCGCATACAGTTCTCCGCATCCGAAAAGCTCGTTTCTACAACCAACCTGAAGAGCCATATCACGTACGCGAACCCGGAATTTATCGCCATATCAGGTTATTCAGAGAAAGCATTGATCGGCGCCACCCACAATATCGTGCGGCATCCGGATATGCCCAAGGACGCCTTCAAGGATTTGTGGCAGACCGTCCAGTCCGGTCACCCGTGGATGGGCATGGTGAAGAACAAATGTAAAAACGGCGACTATTACTGGGTGGACGCCTACATCACGCCGGTCATGGAAGGTGGCAAGGTCATCGGTTACCAATCGGTGCGTTCGTGCCCGGATGAAAAGCATGTGGCCAATGCCGAATCGTTGTACCAAAAGCTGCGCGCGGGGGCCTCTGTGCGTATGAAGTCGCTGTTGTCCTGGCGGCAATCATTGCTGGCCATACAAGGCTGCAGCGTCATTGCGATAATTGCTGCTTTTAGCCTGTGGTCCGGTCCGCTGGCCCTGATGCTGGCTCTGGTTGCTGCCCTTGCCGGCCTGGGTGGCTGCGCCGTGAAACTGGCACAGATGAACCCGCTGCTGGCCAGCTGCGCCCGCATCAGCGAGGACGATCGCGCGCGCGCGGTGTATACCGGCCGTAAAGACGAGCTGGGCAGCATTGAGCTGGCCCTTAAATACCGCCAATCCCAGGCCGACACCATTCTCACACGCGTTGATGAGGCTGCCACCCGACTGACCGCGTTGGCGAAACAGGCCACGGACTCGGTGCATGTGACCGATCAGGCCATCAATCAGCAGCAGCACGAACTGGCATCGGTATCGTCTGCCGTTACCGAGATGGCCAGCGCAATAAACGAGGTCGCCAGCAACACGGCGCGGACCTCCACCGCGGCTGAAGAAGCTGACAATTCGGTGGAACAGGGCCATCGTTCCATTGAAGAAAGCCTGTCGGCAACCACACGCCTGGCACAGAACATCGACGATATTACCCAGCTTATTACCGGCCTGGGCGCTGACAGTAAAGCCATTGGTTCGGTGATCGAAGTCATTAACGCGATAGCCGAACAGACCAACCTACTGGCCCTGAATGCGGCCATTGAAGCGGCGCGTGCCGGCGAGCAGGGCCGGGGCTTTGCCGTGGTCGCCGATGAGGTACGCACCCTGGCAAAGCGCACCCAGAACTCGACGGTTGAGATCAAGGGCATAGTGTCGCGCATCCAGAACAGTACCAACAGCTGTGTCGACAGCATCGCGGATGCCCAGGGCAAGGCCCAGGAATGTGTCAGCTTCAACCAGCAGGCCGGGCAGTCCTATACCTTGATCAGCAAGGCGGTGACTGATATCCGTAACATGACTTTCCAGGTTGCCACGGCGGTGGAAGAGCAGAGCGCGGTGGCGGAGGAAGTGAATCGCAATATTGTCAATATCCAGGGCCAGTCCGAAAAAACCAGCGAGGCCTCACGCAGCAACGCTGACAGCAGCACCCGGTTGGCCAGGGATATTACCGCCATGCGCGAGATGGTCACTCAGTTCCGTGCCTGACCCGGGCGCCATCACCGGCGCCCGCATGATGTGAATCCGTTCACTTTTGGTTTAGAATCGGTCTATCGAACAATGAGAGACCGATACCATGTATTACCCGCAACTGAATTTTGATCTGGACGAAACGCTGTTGATGCTGCAGCAGCAGATTCAGCAGTTTGCCGCGAAGGAAATTGCCCCGCGCGCCGCCCAGATCGACCAGTCCAATGACTTCCCGGCCGATCTGTGGCGCAAAATGGGCGACCTGGGTTTGCTTGGCATTACGGTGTCGGAAGAGTACGGCGGATCCGGCCTGGGTTATCTGGCGCATGTTATTGCCGCCGAAGAAATCAGCCGGGCCTCAGCCAGCGTGGGCCTGAGTTACGGCGCGCATTCCAATCTGTGTGTCAATCAGATCTACCGCAACGGCACCGATGCCCAGAAGCAGCGTTATTTGCCCGGTCTGGTCAGCGGTGAGTGCGTGGGTGCGCTGGCCATGAGCGAGCACAACGCCGGCTCCGATGTGGTGAGTATGAAGCTCAGCGCACGCAAAGTTGCACGCGAGCAGGGTGATGTTTATGTGCTCAATGGCAGCAAGATGTGGATTACCAACGGACCCGATGCCCATGTTTATGTGATCTACGCCAGAACCGACGCCGATGCGGGCGCTCAGGGCATCACCGCGTTTCTGGTGGAACGTGATTTCCCCGGCTTCAGCCGCTCCCCCAAACTGGACAAACTGGGCATGCGCGGCTCCAATACCTGCGAGCTGGTGTTCCAGGATTGCGAGGTACCGGCGGAGAATATCCTGGGCGCCGAAAACGGCGGCGTGCGCGTGCTGATGAGCGGTCTGGACTATGAACGGGTGGTACTGTCGGGCGGCCCGCTGGGTATCATGCAGGCCTGCGTGGACGCTGTGCTGCCCTATATTCATGACCGCAAACAGTTTGGCGAAGCCATTGGCAACTTCCAGTTTATCCAGGGCAAAGTCGCTGATATGTACACCAACCTGAACGCCGCCCGTGCCTATGTGTACGCGGTAGCACGGGCCTGTGATCGCGGTGAAACCACGCGCAAGGACTCCGCCGGCGCCATTTTATTCAGCTCTGACAAGGCCACCCAACTGGCGCTGGAAGCCATCCAGATCCTTGGCGGCAACGGTTATATCAATGACTACCCCACCGGCCGCCTGCTGCGCGACGCCAAACTGTATGAGATCGGCGCCGGCACCCAGGAAATCCGCCGCATGCTGATCGGCCGTGAACTGTTCCGGGAGACACAGCCGTGAGCGGGGAAACAGCCGTGAGCGGAGGACAGCCATGAGCCAGCTAAGCTCTACCATCAGCGCACAGAGTGAGGCGTTTGCGCACAACTACGCGCACCACGCCGCGCTGCGCGATGAACTGCAGGCCCTGACCGCGACACTGGCGCTGGGCGGCGACGAGCGCTCACGCCAGCGCCACCAGCAACGTGGCAAGCTGCTGCCACGCGAACGCATTGAGGCCCTGCTCGATACCGGCTCGCCGTTTCTGGAGTTCTCCGCACTTGCTTCGTACCAGGTGTATGACGATGACATCCCGGGCGCGGGCCTGATCAGCGGCCTGGGCATGGTCTCGGGCCAGTGCTGCGTGATTGTCGCCAATGATGCCACGGTCAAGGGCGGCACCTATTACCCGCTGACCGTGAAAAAACATTTGCGCGCGCAGCAGATTGCTGCGGAGAATCATCTGCCCTGTATTTATCTGGTGGATTCCGGCGGCGCCAATCTGCCCCATCAGGCCGAGGTATTCCCCGATCGCGAGCATTTTGGCCGTATATTCTTTAATCAGGCCAGAATGTCAGCGGCAGGTATCCCACAAATAGCCGCCGTGATGGGTTCGTGCACCGCCGGGGGTGCCTATGTGCCGGCGATGGCTGATGAATCGATTATCGTGCGTGAACAAGGCACCATTTTTCTGGGCGGCCCGCCCCTGGTTAAAGCGGCTACCGGCGAAATCGTCACCGCGGAAGAACTGGGCGGTGGTCATGTGCACAGCCAGATCTCCGGTGTTGCCGACCAACTGGCCGACAATGACATGCATGCACTGGCCCTGATCCGGCGCAGCATCGCACGCCTGAACCGGCCGGCAATTTCGCTGGACACAGGCGCCGCGCCTCCCGTGTTCGACAGTGACGAGTTGCTGGGTATCCTGCCCGCCGATGTGCGGCAGCCTTACGATGTGCGCGAGGTCA
>Ga0136557_1001660_pt1 | contig 13874 bp, 14 predicted proteins | sample AntRauTorckE6832_FD_104796 | JGI IMG/M metagenome (GOLD analysis project Ga0136557, IMG submission 104796) | Saline lake microbial communities from Rauer Islands, Antarctica - Metagenome Torckler E6 #832 | ecosystem: Environmental > Aquatic > Non-marine Saline and Alkaline > Saline | place...
GAGCGCTGGACGCACCCCATTCAAAACTGGAATCTGACGCTGGCGCAGTTGACGATCCATTTTCCAGGTCGGCTGGAGAAATATCTTAGCCTATGACGCTGACACAGAATTTTGAACATCCTCCCTAGAAAAGTGCTTAAAAGCTAACTTCCAATATTTTCTATCAACTTTTATATAATCGCACAATCTCAACTACCTTCCCCAAAACCCTATGAACATTCTTGTTCGCAATGGTTTTGTATTCATTATTCCCCGGATCAAATGATTTCTCTTCATGTCTAGAATACACGTATCTTGCGTGTACATATCCAAGCACATCCCTGAGCAGCACGATGTCCTGCTGTTTATATTCCTTCTTTTCATCCACAACCAGATAATCCTGCTGCTTTATCATGGGTAGCATGCTCTCATCCAGGATCTGCCACGCAAAGCAGGATCCATTACTGCCGGGATACTTCAGATATTCCTCAGACCTCCTTACGCCTACGTCGCTGCATAGACTTTCAGAGGTATATATAGGGATCATCTCCTTTAGCTGCTGCCGACTTTCTCCAGCTTGGCAATCTTCACCCATGAGCAGCCACGAAGGGTTGATCTCGTACTCCAGCGCAAGATGCTTCACCATCCTGGTATCCGGCAGGCCGTGATTGTTTTCAATCCTGCTGAGTTTCAATGCACTGATATTGAGCCGCGTCGCAAATTGGTTCTGGGTCAGGTGAAGTCTTTCACGTACCCATCGCACCCTCTCGCCTATTGTTTCCATATACATACCTCCCTGAGTTGTCAGATAGGTCCCAACCACACAATAGCATATAAAAAAATATAGAAAAACATGTCAAAAAGTTAGTTTTGAGAGGTTGACTCCTAAAAGCTTCATGCTATTTATGGGTAAACATAAAACAGACGACGGAAAAGTGCTTTTAAAACAGTTACATATAAACATTGCTTTGTCTATTGTGGACACAGTGACAGTATTCCAATCCACAGAGTCCAAGCAGGACAGTAGAGCTAAATTTATAAAATATGATAGCAGGATTGCACGAAAATTTAAACGAAGGGAGGAGAGACATGGTTGATGTCAGTAAGGTAAGGATAAGCCGTCATGCTAGAGAGCAATTTGTCAACAGAGGTGCGAAATACAAAAGTGACGCCCATACCGAGCGCAGACTCAAACGTAACCTGGCGAGGGCGCAGGAAGTATTCAAGCATGAACACAATTACACCATGTCTCTACTCAAATACGGGATAAAACCCACTCATTATTTGATGCGCCGGGGTTGGGTGTATGTGGTCGTGGAAGACACCCTCACTACGTGCTACCAGGCGGATTTACGTAAATTTGTCAGAGCCGATGGAACGAGTTTTTGAGGCAAAGGTGATTTGTAGCGAGGTTGCGATGGCATCTCATTTATCTGATTAGCTTTGAGCAATAGGACTCTAGCAAGAACTTAAAGCAGCAAGGAGTTACCAGTGGACAACAACGTTTACTATGCGCCCCGTACAATAGGCGATTTAAACCGGATTTTGACTGCACTGTCCTTAAAGACGGTGGGGCCGGAGCAACTGAATGCCGTGCTGCAGACAGAGTCCAAGTCCCGCGTGGTTCACGCTCTCAATCGGGCCAGTACGGATCAAGGTGCCTTCGAATATCTGCGACGATTGTTCGGGATCGAATCTAGTCCGGATGATGGCAATAGCCCCGCTACCTGTGCCAATCCGTCTCTTCCAATTCATCGTAATTTGCACACATGTGGTGATAGAGCCATCGAAAATAAAGGAAATAAGCAGCGCATAAAAAAGCATGTCTACGGGGCCAGTGCCGCACTGTGTTTTGAGGAAGATATAACCCGCGGTGGTAGCCATACGGTGAGCATTGACGCCGCTGATCTCGTCACCTCAAGGCAGTACAACTGGAAGGAAAAGATTCGCCTGCAGCTGACCCCAGATGAACTCATCGTGGTAGGTGCGGTTCTTTTCGGGATGATTCCGTGCTGTGAATATAAGAACCATGGCAACGCGCCACGCCCTCACCCAGCTCCCCGTATTCGGAAGCTGGAAGGGGACCGGCTCTAAGCGCATGACGGTATTTAGCCGCGAAGGGCAGATAATGAGCATAAGCCCCTTCGATTCCGGGTCTTCCTATAACGCGGTAATCGCGGCATCGTCTGGTAAAGGTAAATCTGTAACCGTAAACGACTTGATCCTTAACACCCTGGCAACAGGCGGGCGCGGCTGGATTATCGACGTTGGGCGCAGCTATTACAAGCTGTGTCAGTACGTGGGCGGCCAGTTCATCGAATTCGGCACTGATTCAGACATATGCCTCAACCCTTTTTCGGTTGTTACCGACTACGACGAAGAAGCGGATATGCTCGTTGGCATCGTATCCAACATGGCAGCTCCTAACGATCAGCTTAGCGACTACCAGACCCCAGGGCTACGCCGCGTTATGAATACGTTATGGAAACGTCTTGGAAACAAGATGACCATAGACGATCTTGCGGACGCGCTGAAAAAGGAGAGCGAATCGCGAATTCACGATATTGGAGAACAGCTTTACCCCTTTACCAAAGATGGCGAATATGGCCGGTTTTTTTATGGGGAAAACAATATCGACTTCAAGAGCGGTCTGGCCGTAATCGAGCTTGAGGAGCTGAAGAGTAAAAAACATCTTCAGCAGGTTGTGTTGCTGCAGATGATCTTCCAGATCCAGTCAGCCATTTACCTCGACAACAGCGAGCTGGATAAAGAAAAGCTCGTAGTAATCGACGAAGCATGGGAAATGCTGGCAGGAGGAAGCACAGATAGCGGCAGCGGTATGCGCGGCATCGCTAAGTTTATCGAAACCGCCTATCGCCGTTTCCGTAAACGTAAAGCGGCGTGCATTATCTGCACACAGTCTCTTAACGACCTCTACCAGAGTCCGTCAGGTGTGGCTATTGCAGAAAACAGCCCGAATAAATATTTGCTGGGCCAAAACCGCGAAACTGTAGCTGCCCTTGAGCGTGAAAAGAGGCTCGATATAGGAAGCTTTGGCTACGAACTGCTCAAGACCGTGCACACGGTCCCAGGGCATTACTCGGAGATCCTTTTCATGACCGAACGAGGGTCGGGTGTAGGCAGACTCTATGTGGATCCGTTTAAACTCCTTCTCTATTCCACAAACCCGGACGATCTGGCCGCAATAAACAAATACACAAGTCAGGGCTACAGCGAAGGTGACGCTATTAAACAGGTACTTAAAGATAGGGGGCAAAGTGCATAAGGCTTACATTATCCTGCTTTTTGTCTTGTCTGTGGCGGCAGGCGTTGCGTCCGGGCACTACTTTGGCACGAGAGCGGCGGCAAACTCGGCAACCGCAATAGCGGTTCTTGATGTTAAGGGATTTACCGACGTTGCAATAAAAGACGTGGATCCGGAAGAGATCCCCGCAAAAATCGAAGAGGGGTACAAGAACGCTGCACGAAAAGCAAACGCCCTGAAAGAGCGTGGCTTCATTGTTCTTAATCCCGACAGCATCGTAGCCGCACCGGACTACTATATGGCTCATCCAGCAGAGACTAACGATGACGACTCGTAAAAAATCAATGAAAAAGCTCCTCCTCCAGATGGCCGCGGTAGCCGCAGTGTTCTGGTTTGCCTGGGGCTACCTGGCTCACAGATACACCCTCGGCATAGATGTGCAGCAAAAGCAGTGTCTCGAATACCGCTTTTACATTATCGACAAGCAGGATAAGCAGATACCGCGTAACGGTTACGTCGCTTTCCGCCAGGACGAAAGAGCAGAACCCTGGTTCGATGCGGGCACCATGTTTATCAAGCAAGTGCGGGCCAAAGAAGGTGATGAAGTTATGGTACGGGGTGGACAAGTTTACCTTGCCGGCAAGCAGGTTGACGTTCTACAGCAAAGAATCCTGTCCAAGATGGGCCGCAGTTCCGAAGAATTTAATCGTAGAGGAATAGTCGCGTCCGGGGATCTTTGGGTCATGGGAACCACTCCGGACAGTTTTGATTCAAGATATTGGGGACCGATAGATCAATCAATGGTGATTGGACAAGTATATCCCGTTTTTTAAAAAGGAGAAAAAATGACAGAAAAAATGCAGTACGCACAGTTCCTACAGGCAAACATCCGTCGCTACGGCTGGCAATCATTTGTAATCAAGATCACAGCTGTGATCGTAGCCCTGACCTTTCTAGTCTCTGCAATGGTAGCGCCTGCCGCGCTGACCTTTGCCAGCGGAGCAAGCCTCTGGGCAGCATGTGGTGTGGTCTTGGCCTTCCTGCTCTGGTGTGGTGACGGTTACAGTGCCGATATGATGGATCGCTACAGCTCCCTATACGAAAAAACTGCCCAAGACGACGGAGCAGATACAAAGATGAAGCTTGAGCGAACAGGGCTGTCGGTAAAAGCCGTTTGGCGGCCTACCGTTCTTGCCTTCCACCTCCCGATGATGGTCATGCTCATACTTCTCGGTCTGGCCGCAAAGTAAGGACGCGTCATGCGACTTAAACTATCCCTTTTAACCGCTGTGGCGCTGCTCTCTTTTGCAGCGCCTTTTTTATTACACGCCCAGAGTCCAGACGGGACTACAGAGATACTGGAACGCTCAAAGAAGGTGCTACAAAACCCCGGTAAACACCTGACCAATCCAGAATCTTTAGGGGTCAATACGGCGACGCAAGAGCAGATGGAAATAGCCAACGAGATCACCCGCCTGTCCATGAAGTCCATGTACGACAGTGCGGGGATTGATGCAGAACCCGAAGGCAACATCGAAACCGCCGTTCTTGTCACTTTTGGCAAAACTCCGAACGTAGACGATATGCGAGGATTTGCCCGCACTTTGGCCGGCGACGAAACCACCCTGGCACTGCAAGGGCTGCCTGCAGGGATGCGCTCCATAGATGAAGTTGCAGTCTTTATCTCTCAGGTAAACCAGGGGATCGAGGGCGCTCCCGGCCTTGTGATCGACCCACGCCCCTTCCGGACAGCGGGTATAGAGGTGGCTCCCACGGTTATGGTGCTCAAAGACGGAAAACCTGAGCTGTGGGCAAAAGGCGTGTCTGACCCTGAATGGATTATGGAGAGATACAGCCGCGGCCAGCGGGGGGATTTAGGGATTCATGGAAGTGTAGAGAAGGTCGCAGAGAAGGATTTTTCGGAAGAGATCAAGGATCGGATCGCCAAGATAGACTGGGAAAAGAAGAAGGCGAGGGCGCGCAATTCCTTTTGGGAGCATCGCAAGTTCGTCGATTTGCCTGTGGCAACCAAGACCAATGCTTTCACCTTCGAGCTTAAATATGCGGTCGGCAAGGACATGCACAACAACAAAGGTGAACTGTTGGCCGCCAAAGGGGACGTGATAGAGCCGCTTAAACATATCCCCGGTAACTTCTACCTGGTTGTTTTTGACGCAACCGATCCCGACCAGGTTCATACAGCAAAGCTCATCGGGGATCAGTGCCCCTCGCATAAGCGCCTGAAGTACATAGCCACGAAGATAGACTCATCCGAAGACGGATGGGAGGAGAAGGTCAGGGTTGAGGATGTCCTGGGAGAGCATGTGTACCTTCTTGAGGATATTTACGCACAGCGCCTCCAGTTAAGACATGTCCCGTCCTTGGTAACTGCAGAAGATCAGAAGGTGAGAATTGATGAGTTCCCGCCTGTTCGCAAAGGGGAAAATTAGATGTCCACAGTTCGCCGCTCCATTGTCATCGCACTGCTTGTGTTTTGCACCACTGCTGCCCACGCCGCAAGCACTGAAACGCAGACAGATACCATCAACCCTTCATGTCCGGATGCAAATGTATTCAGCGGCAAGCTGATCTCCGCTATCGACTGGGATAACGTGTACCCCATAAGGATTGCCGGGGCGACCCTGGGCGGCGGAGAAGTGCCCGAAGGGGCGGCTGAAGACCAGATCGCCTGCGCTTGCCCGGATAATAACGGCATGTACCGGTTCGGCATTCAGATGGGCATGTGGAGGCCAGTGCGCCTCATAGAAGTGGTGCGTGTTGCGAACTGTTCACCGGCAATGGGCGGAACAATGATCCAGTCGAACACAAAGCTTATAGGAGGCCCCAAAGAAAGAAAGGGAGGGACTGACGATGTACACTTTTACAACGTGAACGTCTGGGCTTTCCCTCTCACTACCATGCTTGAGTTGTTCACTTCAGTTCGTTGTGGCCCGGATATGTATATGGACATCGACCTTATCACTCTGTCTACCGTAGACCCTACGTGGAACGATGACGAACTCTCTCTTATGTTCTCTCCCGAAGCCTTTATCTTTGCGACTCCACCGGCGCTGGCTCTACAGCTTGCAGACGCAGCTTCATCGGCCATGGGCAAACCACTTAATAAAGCAATCGGCTCTGCAGGAGCTTGGGGCTCTATGTACCCATTAAGCGGCAACGGCCTTACCACCGGCTCCCCACCGCAAATTTCCAGCCTGATCGGAACAAAGTATCTGGCGAAACTCCATCGTATCGGCTTCGCGAAGCGTTCAATGGGCAATGATGTCATGTGCGGGCCAAAATACGCATCCACCCTTACAAAAACACAGTACCGCCTTTCTACCTTCTTCCCTGTGCCGGAAATTTCCGGGGATCAGGCGGGCATTACCAATAAGGGTTATCACGTAATTGGTGAGCCCACTTTCTTGTGGGGTGAGTGGAGAAACAGGCCCGGTACCGGAGAAGATTTCCTGTACATCGTGTGGTCTTGGGTGGACTGTTGCGCATCTAAGGAGGGTCAGCTCCAGTGAAATCGCAAAGCTTGTGGACAAAGTATACATCTATATTTCTGCTACCTTTTGTCATCTGGATTACCCTCTATCCCTCGTGGGCTCAGGCGGCAGAGTCTTACTCGGCTCAAGGCAAGGACTTCGGCTCAACGATGTTGGCAGGGCAATCCACCAGCTCCTATGATGAGGACAGTGGTGCTATCAACCTGGATACCGGAGATTCTTCACCGGTAAACCTGGATGTGAATGAACTGTTCCCGGGCCTTGCAGAGTCCGAGGGCAATACTACCGATATCGCCAGCCTCTACGAAGATGAAGATGCTATTGAGTCGGGCGTTGACAGCACGGTAGACCGCCTCCATGAAGAGGATTCTGCAACAGGCAAAGCTTTCCGTACCGTTTACGGCGGAATGACCAGCTCAAGCCGGCCCGACTATCGTAATGACCCTGTATGGGGGCAAACAGATACAACGCTGGAAAAGGTTTTTGCCGGGGAATTTAGTGACTGTGAGCGCACAACCATTACCCGCCACACCGACGGCGATGAGGCGCGGGTACCGGAGTACCATAACTGCGAAAGAATCATAAAGAGCCCGACGTGTGAAGCCAGGCGCGTCGTGTCCCAGCTCGACTATACCATTGGCTCAACTTGCGAACCTGGGGAGAGCGTAGCGGGCTTTCACGGTTACAAGAGCTACCACGATTATGTTTGTGGTCCTGAAGGCGAGACCATGATTATCAATGGTCACTATACTGTCCCCTACGCCGAAGACTACCAGACCCACGATGAAATCACAGGCGAGCATGCAGTCTATTTCGGTACGTGCGAAGATCAGGGGGCTGTCCGAGTCTGTACTTACTCCGGTGGTTCCTGGAGACGGCATCACCCCAATTTTGGTCACATCGCTAACACCATGGAAAGGTTCTTGGAGGTTCATGCGCAAAGCTCTGACATTATCGAAATCCTCGAATATCAGGAAGACTATGTAGATACAGATGCACACATTACCCACAATCCGCCGGGCTGCGATGACCAGGACAGTATGTGCCAGGTCGATGATAGCCAATGGGAGTGCGTAGAGGTAGACAATCATAGGGTAATCAACGGTGTTGAGCTTACCGTCGAGGCCCTGCAGTTCATGCACGAAATGGGAGAGATCGAGCCCCTTTATCCCGGCGACGATCTGAGTGAAGTGTGCTGGCATGCCGTTGCCCCTCGCGATTGCGACTACAATGTAGGCCAGATGGATTGTTGGACAGATCCTCAAGGGGAGGAACACTGTCCTGAAAATGACGGGGAGAATGTAGACGAAACCGGTGTTGACCCCGATACCGGTGTAAATGAACAAACAACCTGCAAGGTCTATGAGGATGATCCTAACTGCGTTTTCGTTAAGAGTGAATGCACTCAGGGAGCCGAGAGCGAAAACGGAACGTGCTATGTATTCACAGACACGTATGACTGCGGTTATTCAGAGACCTTTGAAGATGTAACAGTAGAAGAAGAGATTGTTTGCGGTGGCGACTATACCTGCCCGGAAGGTAACTGTGTCACCCACGAAGCCCAGGAAAACACATCCTTCAATCGTGCCGCATCTAATCTGCAGGCCGCGCAGTATGCCATGGAAGATATGGACTGCGAGATGGATGCAGATGGCAATATTGTAGGGAGCTGCAGGGTCTTTTCCGCAGAAAATTACCAATGCAAGGTGGCTGTAGGTGGATGGCAGGACTGCTGTGATCAACCTGTAGAGCAGGATATTGGTACGTACATGACCATGCTGGGCGCAACCAGTTCTTTGATGTCAGCGCAGGCGGGCATCGGGTCCGCCGTGGATGAAGGTGTCCCGTGGGGGACCTGGAACGACGTTGGGATGGGTTTCTCTGAGGCCACGGCGGGGCAAACTGTCCTCGGGAACGCGGGCCGATATTACAACATAATCAATGGCGCGATAAATGGAGATTGGATGTCTGTTGCCCAAGGCGCAGGCGAAATGGTTATAAAGGCTGCGGGCAAAGCCGTAGTTAAAAAGCTTGCGCAAACGGCTATCGGGGAATTTGTAAAAGAGCAGATAATGGCAAAGCTGCGTGATTGGATGGTGGAATTAGTCGGTGAAAACATCGCTGGCATGATCGCTGGAGCTTTTGGTGGCGGAACAGGTGTCGGTGGTGGCTCTATGATCGGTGGAGCAGGTGCCGCGCCTCCAGGCATGGTAGAAGCTGGAACCGGCGCTGTACAGCAGACAGGGGCCGGGGCTATAGGCTCAATGATCGGTTCTGCAGTAACCATTGTGGGCTGGATTTACCTGATATACCAAATCGCAAATATCATAGTTTCTCTTGTATATAAATGTGAAGAGGAAGAGTTTGAGCTTGCAACGAAGAAAGCTATGAAAACCTGTACTTATGTGGGGTCTTATTGTGCCTCTGAAGTTCTAGGGGCTTGCGTTGAAAAAAGGGAGTCATATTGTTGTTTCGAGTCTCCGTTGCCGCGTATCATCATGGAGCAAGCGCGCAAACAGCTAGATGGGGTTGCGGGAACCTTTGGCGACCCTGAGTTCCCCAACTGCGAGGGTCTTACCATGACGCAGTTAGGTGGTCTCGACTGGGATCAGATTGATCTTTCGGAGTGGATGGGGCTTCTCCAAACTTCGGGAAATTTACCCTCGGCCAGCGACTATGACCTGAGCATGGACGGTCTTACCGGCACTGGCAGCGCCCTTAACCTTAACCTGGAAGGCGAGGGGGATGTTGGCGAAAACGCCGGAACGGTGGATATTGAGGGGCAAACATATGATTACGAGTTCCAACCGCGCTCTGATGTAAAAACTCGAACAAACCGCCGTTTGGAGGGGGTTCCCGTAGAAGACAATAATCAGGATTTAAGGCAAGGATTGTGGGAGGAAAGACCCACGGTGCTAGACCCCTGATGATATCTCGAAGAGCATGACTGGCTTGGGCGCTAAGGACTTGCCCAAGCCAGTTTTCTTCTCTTAGAAAATCCCGAGGAATTTCTTGCCAGCATCCTTCCGAAGTTGCGCTACTTCTTCAGGAGGTGATTGAAACCGGTGCATTTCCCCTTTATTGATTAACACCGGGCGCGCAAGCGCTTCAAGCTCTCCCTCCTCGTTTCTGTACAATACGTTTCGGTAGGGGTTTTTGCCTGGGAGAAGCATGTAAATGTCGTCGGGCAGGTTTTCGCTAACTTTCAGGAAAAACGAAAGTGATTCAAACTTAGGCTTTTGGTAGTCTTCGGGCTTTTCGCTGGCGCGGAAACGCCCCTCGTAGACTTTTTCAGTTGCTCCTGCAGCCAGCAACCATGAATCTTCCCCTCCTAGAAACTCCGGGGAAACAGTGCTATGAGCATCAACCAGACTGTTTACAGAAAGATAACAACCAACATTATCTAGGTCGCACCATCCGCCCATAACGCGAACCCATGCTGGGTAAACCTTATCCCCAATTGCCTTGCTAAAAGCATAGTCGAACTCGTATGGCTCCTGAATTTCGACCTCACGTGACGCAGCATCGTATGCGTCCAGTAAAACATCGGTAAGCCACTCTGTTGCGTCATTCTTGTTATTTATCTCCGACTTAGGCTTCCAAGAGAAATATAGAATATCGTGATCTTCCATAATACCCTGATTTGGGTTCGATTGTGCCATTCCGCCAATAAGAGCTAGCCCTGCAGCAATCCCCAGCGATTGGCCTTTGGTTAAACCGCCAGAAGTGAGCTTTCCGCTTGACCACCCAGAGGTAATCATATCGTTGTACCATATGCTAGTCCCAATATCGAGGGCGGCGGCTGTTTGCGGGTCCAGGGCGGCGCCAGATTCTATCTCTGCCTTCTCAAGAGCAACGGCTTCAGCTTGTAAGGCTTTTTCAACTTCCTTATCTTTCGTACTCAGCCTTGGCTTCGTCAGCCCACCTCCAGGCGAGTCTACGCTGGCGAACTTTTTGGTAGTTGTGGCACTCAGTACGTTGTAAGCATAAGACTTAGAATCGTCATAGACCGCAGCCTTTTTAGGGGGTTCCAGATAAGACGGCTTGCTCATGCACCCCCCAAGCCCAAACGCAACCACCACCAGTATCATTGTAAAAACCTGCTTCTTCATTCTAACCTCCCCCTTTCCCTTTATTAATGATTCACGGCCTGCGGCATCTTACGCGCCGCGACCACTCTTTGCAATGTTGCCATTATTTCCGAAGCCTCCAGCCACGGTGCATTTTTCTTCATCTGTCCGAGACATATCTGAGCCACAAAGAAAGCATCCTCCGGCGTAACGGGAACAGCCTTCATCTTCGCTCCACTGGAAAAGACCTTCACAAACAGCTTGTCGCCCTGATCCTCAATGAAGAACCCTTTGCTCTTATCCTGGCCGTGGTTCTTGTACTCACAGCGCGGAAGCATCCCGAAGAGCACCGCAGTTACCACCAGAAGTTCATCGCGGGTTAGCTGCACGCGGAGCTTTTCCTTCCAGTTGTATTGGAGGGGTGCCGTTGCATCTGCGGCATCGAGGCAGATCGTGTGCATGCCTGCCCTTGTTTCATCCTCCTCGAAACATAGGGCTGCCTTGCCTCCATAGACATGCTTCTTAAGCCAACTGCCCCTCTTCTCTTCACCGTTGCCTGCTGTCTGCTCTTGCTGGTTACTTTGTGGGGCGCTGGATGCGGGAGCGGGGGGATCATAGCTTTGCGTGGTTCCCTGTTGCTGAGGCTCTTCGTTGTTGCCCTGATAAGCCGCAGCATTGTCACCGAACAACCCGCGTAGGTACGCCATGGCACCTTCATCGTTACGCGCTCTGTTGAGTGCTTCGACGAGCCTTGGCTTCGGCTCGGTTTCCAGAATTTGCGCGAACCTATCCTGCCCCGCAGGTTGCAAAGCAAGAGAGACTAATGCCTCGTTGAACTCCCCAAGAGTTGCTGGCTGAAAATATGTTGATTCCATGTGACCCTCCGTGTGAAAAATTGTGGTTCCCTTTATCTTTAAACCTATTTTCTCACAGGGTTACGCGAAGTCAATAGACCTTTTATGCGCTCGGTGCATTTAAGTGTAATTTTCTTTTTGCCCGCGTTGCTGCCACATACGCAATGTTTATCTCTTCCTCAAACCACCTGGTCAGGCTAGGGTCTTGATCTATATCGTGCCGGTTAAGAGCGGTAGAAAGTGTTTCTCCGTACATAAAATCTCCCGCAAGATATACGGTGTCATACTCTGATCCCTTAGCTTTATGTACCGTGGATAAAATAATATCTGCCTTTTGTTTCTCCTCGACGCTTTTCTCCTTCAGTCTTTTCATCAGGCTGAACAGGAGCATCCCGTATTCCTCGACGATTTCACACGCAAGGCGCAGTTCTGCATCGGAAGTGTTCTCAATGTATTCCTTTATGGATGAGTAGTCCGGGAAGCTCTTGATAAAACTGCTACGCACTTTGTCTGTCTTGCCCAGACGCAGGAAGAGTAGATCGTACAGAGAAGAACCCTCACCAAGACAGGTGAATAAATGTAGCCCGCCCTCGAAGTGAAGCAAGGAAGGATCTGGGCTCTTCATTTGTGCCATCGCCTGTTTCACCAGTTCAAGATTCCCTCTGGCAAGAATAGCACTTGATCCGTCCGTGCCTTCCCCCGGGCCGCAGCCCTTTATTACAGGCAGCCGGCAATTATCGTCGAGCCGCTTTTTGCCCCGCAGTATCGAGTAGCTCTTATTCGCTATCTTTGGGCCGAATCGAAAAGACCGAGACAGGGCAAGGCGAGGGTAGGGTGCTTGCGCCATCGCGTTTACCGCATGACGGAACCCGTAGATCCCCTGGTGGGCATCACCAACAAGCAGGCACCGGGTAGGCTGATTCATATAAATGTCGAGCATCGAACCGCTTATATCTTGAGCCTCATCCACCATCACCACGTCATACATGGACATCGACGGCTGGCTGAGATGAAAGAACTTCAGGTACGCGTCGTGGATCAGCCCAAGCCGACCCTGGTACATCTGACCGAGAATATCCCTTGCACTTCCTATAATCTCACTACTGTTGCCCTTGGCAAAAACGTGCGCTTCTTCGCCGTTGACGCTTTTGGCGTAGTCAAGCTCAGAAAAAGACCTGAGCGGGCTGTTACAAAATAACGTCAGAGCTTTATGAATATGGGAGGCAAGCGAAAAGTGGTGGGCAGGCTCCGAGGGCTTCGGCTTCAATCCGCACAGGCTCACTATGTCCTGCACGGACAGACCATTTTTAAGGAGCGTATAGCGCCTGCCTACGTCAACACCTTTGTATGCAAGGGAGTGGGCAGTCTCAACCCTGACATTGTTGCACCCGGCTTCTCTAAAACGCTCCTGATTGAGCAGACGCGCACTGCGGTTGTAGACCACGCATAGCTTGCGCTCATCTGGCCGCGCCTTGGCGTATTCGACAAGAGTAGTTGTCTTGCCGCTTCCAGCCACAGCATCAACGCATCCGCTGCCGTTGTGGGCAACAATCGCCTGTTGTTCGTCACTTAGTGTGTGTTTAGAGGTAGATTCCATTGAATTTCCAATTCTAAAAATAAATTTTTCGACTTTCCACCACCGCGCTCCTGCGATGCAGTTACTCTGAAACGTAAAAAGGTAGTAAGCGACCTCGAACTTTCAACCACCGCCCGTGCGATGAAGTAACTCCCTGATACGCTGGGATCATGCCCATGATGTACCTTTCAACCACCGCGAACGCGATGTACGAACCGTGAACGACATCCTCCTCCGATCATCCCGGCATCTTTTCAACCACCGCCGCACGAGCGATGGGTATTTACTATCTCTACGGCCATCTCTTGCAGCTTTTTATCAGATCGCGCCGTAAAACCCGGTCCTTCAGGGCCGGGAGGATGTCAAAGATACTGGGCTCTCCGGAGCGGGTTTTTAAGCAAAAACACAAAGAAATTTGCAACGAACCTGCTACCACTTCAAATTCAAGGCCAGCGTCTTGCCCGCATCGTTGTGCATCCGTTGCAATAGCTCCGCGTAAGCCATAGGCTCTAAGGCTTTACCTCGCTGCAGCTGGCGGAACACATCATTGAACAGAGGGCGCAGCAATTGTGGATCAACGCGATCCAGAATCTCGCGCATCTGCGTATCACTTGGCAC
>Ga0136557_1001663_pt1 | contig 13860 bp, 9 predicted proteins | sample AntRauTorckE6832_FD_104796 | JGI IMG/M metagenome (GOLD analysis project Ga0136557, IMG submission 104796) | Saline lake microbial communities from Rauer Islands, Antarctica - Metagenome Torckler E6 #832 | ecosystem: Environmental > Aquatic > Non-marine Saline and Alkaline > Saline | place...
GCAAGCGCCTGACCATTGATTCGGTTTGGCGAACGGACAAGCCCTTGCCACTGACCGCTTTGGCTGCCGCGGACTGTTGCGCAGCCGGCAGACCCAGCAGCGCCCTGGCATGACCCATTTCCAGATCGCCGCGCTCCAGCATCAGGCGAACATCCTGGCTCAGGGACATCAGGCGCAGCAGGTTGGTCACCGTGGTTCGGGATTTGCCAACCGCCTCTGCCACTTCCTGCTGGGTGAGTTCAAATTCTTCCTGCAGGCGTTTCAGAGCCATGGCTTCTTCGATCGGGTTGAGGTTTTCGCGCTGGATGTTTTCGATCAGCGACATGGCAATCGCAGACTCATCATTCACCAGGCGGATGACCGCGGGAATGGTGTCCAGACCAGCTATCTGGGTCGCGCGCCAGCGACGTTCGCCAGCGATTATTTCGTAACGATCGCCAGTCACCGGTCGCACCACGATTGGCTGCATCACACCCTGCACCTTGATGGATTGCGCCAGCTCCTGCAGTGCCTCCTCGTGCATGTCAGTGCGTGGCTGGTATTTACCCCGCTGAATCAACTCAACCGGCAAATGACGCAGCTCACTGTCTTTATCCGCCCGTGGTTGCGATTGCCCCGATGCGGCATCGGGCTGCACAGATACCTGGTCAGTGGCCTGCGCGGCGGCGGCGCTGCCCAGCAATTTATCCAGTCCCCGGCCCAGTTTTTTCTTTCCTGACATGCTAAAACCTTTTGATCCTTGATGGTTAACTCAAACGACGTCCTGCTCAGACTGCGGTCTGTTCCTGCCGACGCAGCATTTCGCCGGCCAGTGCCAGGTAGGCGATGGCCCCGCGCGACTGGCGGTCGTACTGTAGCACCGGCAAACCGTAACTGGGCGCCTCTGCCAGCCTGACATTGCGTGGTACTACGGTGCGGTAAACACAATCGCCGAAATGACTATACAGCTGGCTGGAAACTTCTGTGGTGAGTCTGTTGCGCGGATCGTACATAGTTCGCAGAATCCCCTCAATCTTCAAGTCCGGATTGTGAGTTTCACGAACGGCAGAAATGGTGTCCACCAGGGCCGACAACCCTTCGAGCGCATAATATTCGCACTGCATGGGAATGATGACCCCTTGCGCGGCAACCAGCGCATTCAGCGTCAGCATTGTCAGCGACGGCGGGCAGTCGATGACAATAAAATCATAACGCTCACCGACGTTTGACAGCAGTTCCTTCAACCGGCGTTCACGCCGATCGATTTCCAGCAACTCTATTTCGGCAGCGACCAGATCACCGTTGGCTGGCAACATGTCAAAACCGGCCTCGGGTGTGGTGACCACCACCTGGTCAAAACTCGCTTCACCCATCAGAAAGTCATACACAGAATATTCCAGCTCGGCCTTTTCTATGCCGCTGCCCATGGTGGCGTTGCCTTGAGGATCCATGTCAATCAATAGCACACGACGCTTGGTCGCCTGTAACGAGGCGGACAGATTAACTGATGTCGTTGTCTTACCTACACCGCCCTTTTGATTGGCGATTGCGAGTATTTTTGTCACCTGCCCTTCCTGTCTGATAAAGCTGTCTGCTGCTGTTTTTAATTTCGAATCGTGCGTAATTCAACAATGTGACGTTGCGCTTCACACTCCGGGATATCAATCGCCCAGGCATTAACGTGTTGCCAGTGTGCGGGTAAATCGCGGATTTCATCGGTCGGGTACAGGCCTTTCATTGCCAACAATCGGGTGTCCGGAACACACAGATGCTCACATCCCAAGACAAAGTCAGCAAGTGAGGAAAACGCCCGGCTAACGACAATATCAACTTGGCCGGAACTTTGGTAGCTTTCGATGCGCGTGTTTTCAACTTTGACATTTTTCAGTGCCAATGCAATCAGCGCCTGAAATACGAAGCGTGTTTTTTTACCATTGCTGTCCAGCAGAACAAAATTGACATCAGGCAAACTCAAGGACAGCGGTATGCCCGGTAAACCCGGCCCAGTTCCCACATCAAGGATGGTAAAGCCCGATTTTCCGGCGCTCAACTCACGAATGCGTGGTAGCAGGCTTAAACTGTCAAGCAGATGACGCGATATCATTTCATGTGGGTCGCGCACCGCGGACAGATTGAACGCCTGATTCCACTTGTCGAGCAGATTAACGTACTCAAGCATCCGGGCTTGCACGTCTTCACTCAGGCTGAGGCCCATATCAACAAGGCCCTGTTGTAGTCGTTTCGCCAGGTCCATGTCAGGCCGTTTGTCTGGCTCTGACAGACTGATATTTTTTCAGATAAATCAGCAACAAGGACACCGCCGCCGGTGTCATGCCGGGAATTCGGGCAGCCCGCGCGATAGTATCAGGTTTGGCCGCAAGCAGTTTCTGTTTCAGCTCGTTAGACAAGCCTTCCATGTGCTGATAATCAAAATCGGCCGGCAGAGCCGTATTTTCCTGACGCTTCAGTTTTTGGATATCCTCTTCCTGGCGGTTGATATAGCCCTGATATTTAAGCTGAATCTCAACCTGCTGGGAAACCTGTGGATCCAGTTCAGGCATGCTTGCCGAGGTTTGGCGCAGGGCTTCACGCATGGTCTGGTAGCTCAGCTCCGGGCGCGCCAGCAAATCGGCGAGGCTGTATTCACGGCCCAGAGGCTTTTCCAGCAATCCACTGATGGCCGCTTCCTTGTCAGTGCCGGGCTGGACCCAGACTGACTTCAATCGTTTGAGTTCGTGGCCAATACTGTCCTGCTTTTTACTGAACGCATCCCAGCGCACGTCGTCGACCAGGCCCATGTCACGGCCCATCGTGGTCAACCGCAGGTCGGCATTGTCTTCGCGCAGCAGCAGACGGTATTCGGCACGGCTGGTAAACATGCGGTAGGGCTCGGTCGTACCCATGCTGATCAGGTCGTCGACGAGCACGCCGATATATGCTTGGTCGCGGCGCGGACACCAGCTTTCCAGCTCCCGTGCCGCCCGGGCAGCATTGATGCCCGCCAACAAACCCTGGGCACCGGCTTCTTCGTAGCCGGTGGTACCGTTGATCTGACCAGCGAAATACAGACCCTTGATGAACCGGGTTTCCAGTGAATGATGAAGTTCACGGGGATCAAAGAAATCATACTCAATGGCGTAACCCGGACGGGTAATATGCGCATTTTCGAAACCCTTGATCTGACGCACCAGCTCAATCTGTACATCAAACGGCAGACTGGTGGAGATGCCATTGGGGTACAGCTCGTTGGTGGTGAGCCCTTCGGGTTCGACAAAAATCTGGTGCGAGGTTTTATCGGCAAAGCGCATGACCTTGTCTTCGATGGACGGGCAATACCGTGGCCCAAGGCCTTCAATCACTCCCGTGTACATCGGCGACCGGTCCAGTCCGTTGCGGATAATCTCGTGACAACGCTCGTTAGTGGCTGTTATGTAACAGTTAATTTGTTCCGGGTGATCTTCCACCGTACCCATGAATGACATCACTGGCAACGGTGTGTCACCGGGTTGCGCCTGCATCACGGAAAAATCCACCGAGCGGGCATCAATGCGCGGCGGCGTTCCGGTTTTAAGACGGCCAACGTTGAACGGCAATTCACGCAAACGGTCAGCCAGCTTGATCGACGGCGGATCACCGGCACGGCCACCGGAGGTATTTTCCAGACCAATATGGATCTTACCGCCGAGGAAGGTGCCGGTGGTCAGCACCACGGTGGGCGCAAAAAAACGAATACCCATTTGCGTGACAACGCCTTCGACGCGCTCGCCCCGAATAATCAGGTCATCAGCGGCTTGCTGGAAAATATCCAGATTTTCCTGACTTTCCAGCATGTTGCGAATCGCAGCCTTGTACAGGGCGCGATCTGCCTGTGCTCGAGTGGCGCGCACAGCAGGGCCCTTGCTGCTGTTCAACACGCGGAACTGGATGCCGGAAAGGTCGGTTGCCCTGGCCATGGCCCCGCCCAGCGCATCGATTTCGCGTACCAGATGACTTTTGCCAATGCCGCCGATGGCGGGATTGCAGGACATTTGCCCCAGCGTTTCGATATTGTGCGTCAATAGCAGGGTTTTCACGCCTGTCCGGGCCGCCGCCAGCGCTGCCTCAGTACCGGCATGGCCACCACCGACCACGATCACGTCATATCGTTTGGAATAATCCATATGCTGAAACTTCGAAACTTGAAAAGGATGGTAAGTATAAGCCTTGTAACGCAAATTTAAAGGCTTGTGACAGAAAATAATCCACAAGCGGATGTTATTAACATCAGAGATTTAAAATCATTAATATAGTTATAATTAATCTATTAATACTTAATACTGTTAATACTAATGGTAAACCGGTTTTCTGTATACAAGCCACTTTTTATTATTATAATCAGTTAGATACAAGCTGTATAAATCGGTGCAAAAGCACTGCTCAAGCTGCAGCAAAGCGTTTATCAAGCTGTGCAGAACAAGCGATGTTATCCACAGGGTAAAAACTGGCCAAATTTGAAGAAAAAGTTATGCACAGAAATTACGCTTTTATGCACAGTTTCCGATCACCTTGGGAACAGGTTAAAATAGTTATTTACCGATACAAAAACTGGAAAAAATACGACCCAAAAGATCATCGGTCGTCACCGCGCCGGTAATTTCACCCAGATAACGATGTGCATGACGCAGATCTTCAGCGACAAGCTCAGCGGCGGCATGATACGTCAGTTGGAATCGAGCCTGTTCCAGACACTCACGGGTCTTGCGCAAGGCATCCAGATGACGGCGTCGGGCAATAAAGCCACCCTCTGCGGTTGCCTGGAACCCCATGCAGTCTTTAAGATGCTGACGAAGCAGGCTGATGCCCGCACCATGTTTGGCGGACAGTTGAATGATACTGGCAGCTTTATCATTGTCGGCCGATAACAATGCCGGTTGTTTGTCTTGTAAATCAACCTTGTTCTGGATAATGGTCAGTCTTGAGGTGTCCAGTGCGTGCGCCAGGGCTTCGAAACCGGGTGACTGCAGATAGGTTTTTATATTGCTGTTATCAACCGATTCCTGACTGGCGTCAACCACCAGTAAAATACGGTCCGCCTGCTGCACCGCGTTCTGTGCACGGCGTATGCCTTCCTGCTCCACAATGTCATCGCTGTCACGCAGGCCCGCTGTGTCAGTTATGTGCAGCGGCATGCCATCGATGGTGATCTGTTCACTGAGCACATCGCGGGTGGTACCGGCTATGTCCGTGACGATGGCAGACTCCTTGCCGGCCAGAGCATTGAGCAGGCTGGATTTACCGGCATTGGGTTTACCGGCAATGACCACGGCCATGCCTTCACGGATCAGGGCGCCTTGACGGGCCTGCTCCAGCACTCTGTCCAGTGCGACGATGATAGCGTCCAGTTTTTCGGCGATACGGCCTTCGCTGAGGAAGTCAATTTCCTCGTCGGTAAAATCGATCGCCGCTTCCAGGTAGACACGCAATAAGGTAATGGACTCGGCCAGGTCATCTATCAGTCGGGAGAACTCACCCTGCAGAGTGCGCATGGCGCTTTTGGCAGCCTCAGCGGAGCTGCTGTCGATCAAATCAGCGATGGCTTCGGCCTGGGCCAGGTCGACTTTATCATTGAGAAAGGCCCGCTCGGTGAACTCGCCCGGTCGGGCCAGGCGTGCACCGGCATCGAGAACTATTTTCAACAGGGCATCCATGATGAAATAACCACCATGGCCCTGAAGCTCCAGCACATCTTCGCCGGTAAAGGAATTGGGACCCGGAAAAAACAGCGCGATGCCCTGATCGATGAGCTCGCCGGTATTGTTGTGGAAGGGGCAGTAGTGCGCGTGCCTCGGCGTTGGCGCGAAATGCAGAATTTGGCTGGCGATGTTCTGACATCCCGGTCCGGAGACGCGCACGATACCCACACCGCTGCGACCAGGCGGTGTGGCTACCGCACAAATTGTGTCCGTATCCGATGCGCTCAGCATGAAGAGGTCTGCTAGCTTTGTGCTGCCTCTTTGGCAGCGTATTCAGCGTCAAGTTTGTGGGTGATATACCATTGCTGGGCAATACCCAGGACGCTGTTTGCCAGCCAGTACAATACCAGACCTGCCGGGAACCAGAGGAAGAAGATGGTCATGACAATTGGCATGAACTGCATGATCTTGGCCTGGGTAGGATCCTGTGGTGTCGGGTTCAGCATGAACTGGACATACATGGAGGCGCCCATTAACAGCGGCAGAACAAAATATGGGTCCATGACCGACAGGTCGTTGATCCATAAAATCCATGGCGCATGGCGCAGCTCAACGCCTTCCAGCAATACCCAGTACAACGAGATGAAGACCGGCATTTGTACCAGCATTGGCAAACAACCGCCAAAGGGATTGATCTTTTCTTTTTTATACAGCTCCATCGTTGCTTTCTGGAGCTTCATTTTGTCATCGCCGTAACGCTCTTTCAGCTGATTCATCTTGGGCATGACACGACGCATATTGGCCATAGAGCGATAGCTGGTGGCGGACAACTTAAAGAACACGGCTTTCACAATCAGGGTGAGGATAAGAATGGACCAGCCAAAATTACCGATAACATCGTTTATTTTGGTCAGCAACCAGTAGATTGGCGATGCCACAAACCAGAGCCAGCCGTAGTCGATAGTGCGGTCCAGCCAGGGCGCAATTTCGCCCAGCCGGTACTGATCTTTGGGTCCGGCGTAAAAGGACATTTGCTGAGAACCGTTGCTGTTGGGGGCAACAATAAACTCTGAACTGGTGAAACCACCAATATATTCATTCAGACTGTTGCGACGGAAAGAAAAACTGTTGCGAGCCTGCGCGGGGGGTATAAACGCTGAAATGAAATAGTGTTGACCCATGGCAACCCAGCCGCCGTCAATCTCGTGGGATGCGCGCTCTTCGACTTCATCAAACGGTATCTTGACGTAGTTGTCGTCGTTGGAGGTCGTGGCGAATCCCAGGAAGCTGGCCATGCCGAAACCACTGCCCTGGGTTGGATCTTCGTAGTTGCTGCGTTTGATTTGACCAAACAGGTTGGCTTGCCAGGGAATATCGGTGGTGTTGTTAATGTCATAGGCAATATCAATAAGGTAATCACTGCGCTGGAAAATAAATCGTTTGATGACCAGAACGCCGTTGTTGTCCGTGTAGCGCAGATCCACGTTAAGAACGTCCTGGCCTGGCGCCATCGCATAGCTGTTTGCACTGGTGGTGTACAAAGCACGCTCACCGCCATCGATGCCATTCTGACCGATGAGGCCACTTTGAGCGACATAGGTTCGCAGGGACGTGTTCTCAAGCAGAACAAAGGGTTCATCCGGTGTGTCAATCTGTGTGTAATGTTCCGGGAGCGAAACAAATACGATATCACCGCCATTACGGTCAATCGTGACGTTTAAAACATCGGTGCTGACGGTAACCAGGGTATCTGCGTTTTGTGGAACGTTATCAGGTGCCGAACGATTAGCAACAACAGGGATGTCCGTGTTTGTTGGTGTGTCGGACGGCGCTCCTGACGCGGCTCCCGACGGCACATCCGATGAAGAAGAGCCGTTGCCGGCAGAAGGAACATCGCCATTGTTTTGCTGGCTCTGCACAACAGCGTCAGGTGATGGTGTTGACGACGGGTAGTCGTCCTGCCATGCCAGCAGAAGCATGTAACTGACAATGGCCAGACCGGCGATGAGCGCGTATCGAATGTAATCCATGGGTAAATGCTACTTATTGTTTGAAGACGTTTCATCGTCAGAGTGAGTGTGACTGCCGGGTACAGGATCATAGCCGCCTTCATGCCAGGGGTGACAGCGCAATATGCGGCGCGTACCAAGATAACATCCTTTCACGAGTCCGTGACAGGCGATGGCGTCCTGGGTGTAGTGTGAGCACGAAGGGTAAAAACGACACTGATTGCCGATGAGAAGGCTCAGGGTGTACTGGTAAACAGTAATCAGCTTTATCGCAAATTTAGCCAGCATGTTAAGTCACCCATTGCCTTGCGGCTATCGTGTGGCCTGGCGTTTGTGGCGTCTGACAAGGTCCTGCCACAGTGTTTCCAGAAGCTGGGTAGTGGCCGCATTGTCTGTGGCATCCAGTCCCTTGCGGGCCAGAATAACGATGTCCAGCCCGGTGAGCAAATGCTGATGATGGCGGAAAGATTCGCGAATCAGTCTTTTTACTCGGTTTCGTTGCACGGCCAGGCGGATATTCTTCTTGGCGATTACCAGCCCCAGTCTTGGATTAACGTTGCCATGTCTGATGGCAAGGATCAGAAGCTGGGGCCGGGAGACCTTGAACTCAGCCTGGCTGAAAACGGCCTGATAATCAGGAGCCGTCAGGAGCCGCAGGTTTCTACCAAAACCATTGCTGGTCAAATGTTGGTCGGTTACATGCAGCACTTGTCAGTTAAATCAGGCAGACAGCTTTGTGCGGCCCCGTGAACGACGACGCTTGATAACCAGTCGACCACCACGGGTTGCCATACGGGCACGGAAGCCGTGACTGCGGGCGCGTTTAAGCAGGCTGGGTTGGAAAGTTCTTTTCATAATGGCGATCCAGGGTGATTCAGTAAATGGTGGTTCGGATAAATTAAAGAGCGCGGATTTTAGATGTTTTACCGACTTTATGCAATAGATACCGTATATTGCCAGCACAAAGGTGTGTTGATTTTTTACCCCCCGTTTATACCCCGTTAGTCACAAGTTATCCACAGGTTGTCTTGTGCATAGAAATATCGCTGTTTCTGTTTTTCACTCTGAATTACCCGCTGTTTATGGACATATTCTATTTAAGCTAATGATATATAAATAAAAATATTTTTATTAGCGACATGTTAAAACAGGCGTTTTTGTGTGGATAACTGTGAGACAGAAGGGTAGAATTTGTTCTCGTTAGGAACTTCGTTCATACAATAACAGACTACAGGGCAGTGAGAGTCGTGCTTTTAGCAACTTGGCAGCGGTGTGTTGATCACCTCAGGGATGAGCTACCATCCCAACAATTTAATACCTGGATTCGACCCTTGCAGGCTGAGACTTCCAAAGACGGTCTCATGCTGCTTGCACCCAACCGGTTCGTGCAGGAGTGGGTTAAAGACAAATTCTTTGCCCGCATCAGTGAGCTGGTAAACCGGCACACCGACGGCGAGCAGGTTGGTATTTCTGTTGAGGTCGGCAATCGTCAGTCTGTGCGACCTGCCGTTGTTGCTTCCGCCGGCGGTCACGGTGCAGCGCGTCATGCGCCGGCACAGCAACATCAACCTATGTTTGATGAAGGCAGGGCAGCGCCAGCCGTCCAAGCGGCAAGGCCCGGGGTTTCGATACCTGCGCCCGGTACTCATTTGAGTGTGGTAGCACCCCTGGCGTTTCAAAACAACGCTCGCCTGGCCGGTGATGTGTTTAAAGGCGATCAACAGGCCGATACCGACCTGAAGAATGCGCTTGCAGGCAAGTCGTATCCGGGCGGTGGTCAGGGTCAGAGCAAACGCCCTGGTCGTAACATGGACCTTATAATCGAGGGCAAGCTCAGGCACAAAGGATCGCTAAACCCCGAGAATACCTTCGAAAACTTCGTTGAGGGCAAGTCTAACCAGTTGGCGCGAGCGGCCGCGATGCAGGTTTCCGACAACCCCGGAGGCGCCTACAACCCCCTCTTTATATATGGAGGCGTGGGTCTTGGTAAGACGCATTTGATGCATGCGATCGGCAATTCCATGCTGGCCCGCAATCCCAATGCAAAAGTCGTGTACCTGCACTCTGAAACCTTTGTCGCGACCATGGTGACAGCGTTGCAGCTTAACGCGATCAATGAGTTTAAACGCTACTACCGGTCAGTGGATGCCTTGCTCATTGACGATATCCAGTTCTTTGCCGGCAAGGAGCGGTCGCAAGAAGAGTTTTTCCATACGTTTAATGCCTTGCTTGAAGGCGGTCAGCAAATTATTCTGACAAGCGACAAATACCATAGGGAAATCAATGGTTTGGAAGAAAGATTAAAATCACGGTTTGGGTGGGGGCTGAGTGTAGCTGTAGAACCTCCCGAACTGGAGACGCGCGCCGCAATCCTGATCAACAAGGCGGCGCAAAGCAATGTCGAACTGCCGGGTGATGCGGCGATGTTTATTGCTCAGCGATTGCGCTCTCATGTGCGAGAGCTTGAAGGCGCATTAAAGAAAGTTATCATCCACGCCAACTTTGTGGGTCGCAAGATAGACCTGGATCTGGTCCGCGAAGCGTTGCGTGATCTATTTGCCCTGCACGAAAAGCTGGTTTCCATCGATAATATTCAGCGCTCGGTCGCAGAATATTATAAGATCAAGATGTCTGACATGCTGTCCAAGCGGCGTAACCGCTCTGTCGCCCGACCGCGGCAGGTTGCAATGTGTCTGGCCAAGGAATTGACTAATCACAGTCTGCCGGAAATCGGCGATGGTTTTGGTGGCCGCGACCATACAACGGTGTTACATGCGTGCAAACAGATCAAGAAACTGCGGGGTGAGTCGCAGGATCTGGCAGAAGACTATAATAACCTGTTGCGAGCGCTGACGACCTGACGGTGGTGATATTAGCGCTTGGCATCACTCTATTCATAAATAAGACGCTTATCTGAGATCGGAATATGCAATTTACTATTTCCAGGGACGCAATCATAAAGCCCCTTCAACTGGCGGCTGGCGTTGTTGAACGTCGCCACACATTGCCGGTATTGGCGAATGTGTTGCTGACATTAAAAAACGACATATTGGAAATCACTGGCACGGACCTCGAGGTTGAGCTCATTGGCCGGGTTCCGGTTAACGGCGGCAGTACGCCAGGTGAGATAACCGTACCTGGCCGCAAGTTGATGGATATTTGCAAGTCCTTGTCGGATGATGCCGTTCTCGAATTTTCGCAGACAGATGGCAAGTTTATGGTCAAGGCGGGGCGTAGTCGATTTACCCTGGCTACCCTGCCCGCCTCGGACTTCCCGGTTACCGTGGATGAACCCGGGACCTGCGAAATTGGCATCAGCGGTCAAGAGCTTAAACACCTGATTGATTCTTGTGCCTTCGCCATGGCGCAGCAGGATGTTCGCTATTACCTGAACGGTATGCTGTTCGAGCTGGGCAGTTCCTGGTTTCGTGTGGTGGCAACCGATGGCCATCGCCTGGCCATGCATACGACTGGAATCAGTACAGGTGTCGAGGATGTGCAGCAGATTATTGTTCCGCGTAAAGGCGTTATGGAGCTGTCACGCTTACTGGCTGAACCGTCTGAAGATGAGCTGATGCTGGTGTTTGGCGCGGGGCATATACGCGCGAAGCTTAAGGACTTTACCTTTACATCAAAATTGGTGGACGGAAAATTCCCTGACTATCAGCGGGTGTTGCCGAAAGCTGGGAACAAGACAGTTATTGGCGAGCGCACCCTTCTTCGCCATGCCTTTAGCCGGGCCTCTATTCTGTCCAACGAAAAGTACCGCGGCGTGAACCTGCAGTTAGGTCAAAATGAATTGAAGGTTGTTGCCAATAACCCGGAACAGGAAGAAGCCGAGGACATGGTAGCCGTGGAGTATGAAGGTGAGTCATTGGAGATAGGCTTCAATGTCAGTTATCTTATCGACGTACTTAATGTATTGGACAGTGACAAGGTAAAGTTCACTCTGTCTGATTCCAACAGCAGCGCTCTGCTCGAGGCGGTTTCAGCTTCCGATGCGCTCTATGTTGTCATGCCCATGCGGCTCTAAGAGTCTGCCCTCAGGAATACATGGCTGTTATTCAAAGGCTGATGGTCGACCGTTTTCGCAATCTCGAAGCGGTCGATGTTCTTCTTTCGCCTGGCTTCAATATATTTTCCGGCATAAATGGCAGCGGCAAGACCAGCTTGCTGGAGGCTATTCATGTTCTTAGCGTTGGCAGGTCTTTCAGGACGCATAAAATTGACCCTTTGGTGATGCGGGACCGGTCTGATTTTCTGGTTTTTTCCGACCTGGGCGAACAGGGACGCATTGGCCTTCTAAAGTCGAGAAGCGGCAAGAATGAGCTGAAATTCGACGGCGAACAGCAACGAAACTGGAAGACAGTCGCGTCCACCCTGCCTTTGCAGGTATTGAATTCTGAGAGTTTCCAGCTTTTGGAAGGTAGTGGAAAGATCCGCCGTCGCTTTCTGGACTGGGCGGTGTTCCACGTGGAACATTCGTATCTGGATGATTGGCGGGCCTATCGTCGTGGTATTTCTCACCGTAATAGCCTTTTGAAGGCCGGCGGACGCAGCCTGCATGGTCAGTTGGACGCTTGGGATGTAGAGCTTGCGAACTTGGGACAAACGATACATGCCCGGCGAACAGCCGTTATCGAGGCTTTCGGCCACCTGTTCGCGTCAGTAGTGGGAGAGTTTTTGCCGACGCGGCAAGTGACGCTGGAATATCGTGCGGGTTGGGATACCGAGCTTAACTTTGCGACTGTATTAAGTGATCATCGCGAACGAGATATCAAATATGGGATGACCGTGAATGGCCCTCACCGTGCGGACTTCACGCTTAAGGTCAATCGGTCTCTGGCGACGGAGGTACTAAGCCGCGGCCAGTTAAAAATGCTGGTGTGTGCCCTCAAAATTGCAATGGGCCACTTCCTTGAGCAAAGTGCTTCCGAGAACAATGTGGCTGGTCAGGGCCTTTATCAATGTACTTATTTGGTGGACGATCTTGCTTCTGAGCTCGACCGGGGCAACAGGGCGACAGTGATAAAAATGCTGGGGGCATCAGGCGCACAGTGTTTATTCACGGCAGTTGAAGCGAAAGATCTCGACTTAGAGATCGAATTATCAGACAGATCAAGAAAGTTCCACGTGGAACATGGTAAAATACAGTCATATCAGTAACACAAGCGGAGAGCAGCATGTCTAATGAATCAACCTACGATTCGTCCAGTATCAAGGTACTTAAGGGCCTTGATGCCGTGCGTAAACGACCAGGTATGTATATTGGTGACACGGAAGATGGCACCGGTCTGCACCACATGGTTTTCGAACTGGTTGATAACTCTATCGACGAGGCGCTGGCTGGTCACTGCGATGAAGTCCGTGTTGTTGTGCATCCGGGCGAGGGTATTACCGTGTCTGACAACGGCCGCGGCATTCCCACAGAAATGCACACCGAGGGTGTGTCCGCTGCCGAAGTTATCATGACGGTTTTGCATGCCGGCGGTAAGTTCGATGACAACAGCTATAAGGTATCCGGCGGTCTCCATGGTGTTGGTGTATCTGTCGTTAATGCCCTGTCTGAAGAGTTGAAACTGACAATTCGACGTGGCGGAAAAGTCCATGAACAATTTTATGCGCATGGTGTACCACAGGCACCCCTGGCAGTCGTCGGTGATACCAGCAGCAACGGCACCGAAACCTTCTTCAAGCCTTCCACGGCCACCTTCAAGAACATTGAATTTCATTACGACATTCTTGCCAAGAAGCTTCGCGAGCTTGCCTTCTTGAATGCGGGTGTTTCCATTGTTCTTATAGATGAGAGAAGCGGAAAACAGGATACCTATAAGTACGACGGTGGTTTGCGGGCATTTGTCGAGTACCTGAACAAAAACAAAACACCCATCAATAAGATTTTCCATTTCCAGTCAGATCGTCTGGAAGACGGTATTGGTGTCGAGATAGCGATGCAATGGAATGACAGCTATCAAGAGAACATATTTCCTTACACCAATAACATACCGCAGCGCGATGGTGGCGCTCACATGGCGGGTTTCCGTGGTGGGCTTACACGGGTGTTAAAAACGTATATCGATAAAGAAGTGGCTGCCAAAAAAGGCAAAGAAGTCGCGACCACTGGTGATGATGCCCGTGAAGGTCTGACAGCGGTTATATCGGTGAAGGTGCCCGACCCCAAATTTTCCTCCCAGACCAAA
>Ga0136557_1001664_pt1 | contig 13858 bp, 11 predicted proteins | sample AntRauTorckE6832_FD_104796 | JGI IMG/M metagenome (GOLD analysis project Ga0136557, IMG submission 104796) | Saline lake microbial communities from Rauer Islands, Antarctica - Metagenome Torckler E6 #832 | ecosystem: Environmental > Aquatic > Non-marine Saline and Alkaline > Saline | place...
ATCATGATTTTTCCTCAATGCCAGAGGGAACGCGCTGGTCAAACGTGCCCTGCTCCACATCCTGCGCCGCCGTCTCATTGAGGGCATGAACTTCCATCGTGTTGTCCTTGAATTCAAGCGTAACCGTGCCAGGTGTCAGCGTTACGGAGTTGCCCAACACCGCTTTGCCCAGCTCACTGGTCTGAGTAATTCGCACACGCAGAACTCGCGGATCGATATCAGGTTTCGGGCTCAAAATGATCCGCACCATCTGAACGTTAGCCAGGAATACCTGACCCAGAAGATAAACCCAGTAGCGAATAAGTTTGGTACTCAGGTGCAGAGGGTGACTTTCATGGTCAACAACTTCCATGCGATGCGCAATGAACGCCGTGAAAAGGACCGAGACGATACCCAGGGAGATTAGCAGTGGTTTGGTGTAACCGGACAGTACCCACCATAAAATGGCGAGAAAAAACAACAGACCTGTCATGTGTTTCATTTTTTATTTTGCCTCAATGCTGACCACAGACCCTGTCTCTGTCAGCCTCGACTCATTCGTTATTCCGGACAAGCCCGGGGTAAAACTGCCGACTTTTTGTGTCAAATTACATTAACTTGTAACTGAAGACTACATTTGTGGCGAATGCGTCAGCGTTATGTCAATGCTCGAGGATCTTTGTGCGACAGCCAAAAATATCGAAGGTGAAAACTAGCAAAACGGGACAATATTGGCAAGAAAATCCGTACCCAAAGAGGTCTAAATCGACTGCACTCAAGTCTTCCGTATGATTAAGGGCAATAAAAAAGCCGGAGAAAACCTATGTCTTCTCCGGCTTGTTCATGCGTTCACTGGCGGCCAGTTCATGGCCTGGTAGTAGGTGTTCATAACCCGATCAGACGATTTAACGACAGTCACAGACCCGACACATCGGCACTTTGTTGCAGGTTTCTCAGCAGCGCATCAAAGCTCATCCGGCCCTGGCTCTCTAACAGCGCGGCCACCAGTTGCTGTCGTTGCTGCTCAGGCATGTTCGAGGCATCACCCTCGTTTACCGCCGTGAGCTCGACAAGCACAAAGGCGCCATTAGTCAGACTGAAACCGCGACGAACCGCCTCTGCCTGTTCAGGCGATGGCATCTGAAATACGTTTTGAACAATCTCAATATTAACATTGGCCTGATTTCGACGAACGCCATCACGCTCAATCCAGCTCAGTGATTCGGTTGTCAATTGTTCGCTGATGTCCTGGCCAGACTCCAGCGCGGCAAGTATGTTCTCGCCAAGATCACGGGCCATCTGACGTTCGCGCTCACCTCGCAAAGTGACCGCAACTTCGGCGCGCACCTCGTCAAACGGAATCAGCGCTTCGGGCCGATATTCACGCAGGTGAAGGACAACAGCGCGGCTGTCGCTCAACTCGACCAATTCACTGTTCAGATCCTGGAACAGAACATCATCGGAAAATGCCAACTCCACTACCCGCTCGTCGGAGGTAATGTCGTTAGTACCACCGTTGCGACCCAGAAATTCGCTTTGCTGGATTTCCAGCCCCAACTCCTCATTGATGGCTTGCAGGTCGAATGTTTCAAAAGCAAGGTTGGCCAGCGTTTCAAGGCGGCTGAAATAAAGCTGATCGACTTCGGCCGAGTTTAGATCACGCTCGATACGCTCGGCCACGTCGTCGAACTCGGGGAACGCCTGTGCGTCATACTCGGTCAGCTTGACCAGGTGCACACCAAATTCGGAAACCACCGGCTGCGACACCTCGCCAACCTCCAGTGTCAGCAAAGCCTGCTCCAACGCATCGGGAAACACGCTGCCATCGGTGTAACCAATGTCACCGTCGTCTTCGGCAGACACCACATCGTCAGAAAACTCACGTGCCAGCTCACCAAAGTCCTCATCGGTATCTATTCGCGCCTTGACCTCAGCCGCTAGGGCCAGCAACTCCTCCTGTGTGGCATCACCGCCGAGCTCCCACAGGATGTGCGACGCGCGCCGCTCAATATTGGCAATGGCAGCATCGCGCTCTGCTTCGTACTGGGCCCGCACACGGGTTTGATCCACACCTGCCTCATCAAAGATGCGATTCTTGTCCAGTACCACGTAATTAACTGACACCTGTTCCGGCGCCGTGAACTCGGCTGGATTGTTGTCGTAGTAGGCGCGGATTTCCTCAGCCGGAATGGCTTCCCCCAACGTTCTGTTAGCCAGCGGAATAGACAGATAACGGAAGTCACGGGACTGCAGTTCCAGCGCCGCCAAACGCTCAATATCCCTGTCAGTCACAAAGCCACTGCTGGCGTAGGCGTTAGCCAGCTGACTCATCATCATCTGCTGTGTCAGCGAAGCGCGATAAGTCTGCGCGCTGAAACCCTGTGCCGCCATGGTCCGACGTGCCAGGTCAGCATCAAATGTACCGCCCACCTGGAACTGCGGGGTTCGCACGATCTGGCGATCCAGTGAGTTGTCCGAAATAGTCATACCCGACTCTTGTGCCGCCTGCATCAGCAAGCGGTCTTCAACCAGTTGTCCAAGCGCGATTTCGCGCAGCAACTGTTCATCAAAATCCTGAACCGTGGCCCCCATTTGTGCCATCAGATTCTGCAGGCTTTGCGCCAGTTCCTGCTCGGTTATGTCTTCGCCATTGACACTGGCGACGTTATTGCCACCCAGAAAACCACCGATAATCGATTCAGCACCAAACAAGGCGAAGATACCAATAATGAAACCGATAATGATTTTGGCGATAACACCCTGGGAGTTGTCTCTGATCGACTGCAGCATACGATTTCCTGAAAAACTTGATATGAATCTTCTGTATCAGTGATACACAATAACCAGCTTGAAACTAAAAGGGCGCATCAATGATGCGCCCTTTTACCGGTCCTGACTGTCAACAGATCAGATCACGCGACCAAGATCCGTAAAGCTGCATCAACAGGCACCGATTCTGACACTGCGTCGGGGATAATACCCCGATCCGGTCAGACACGCTTAGCTGTTTACGGCATCTTTCAGTGCTTTACCTGGCTTGAAATTGGGCACCTTGGCCGCTTTAATTTCAATGCTTGCACCTGTCTGCGGGTTACGGCCGGTGCGCGCGGCACGATCTTTTGTGCCAAACGTGCCAAAGCCAACCAGCACTACCGGCTCACTTTTCTGCAGCGAGTCTGTAACGGTGTCGATCATGGCATCAATTACGCGAGCAGCAGCCGCTTTCGGCAAATCTGCACTGGCAGCAACGGCCTCGATTAATTCTGATTTATTCACAGTATCTCCTTTTTTTTCTGTACCCGTTAGTGATGTATCAAACTGTAAGTTTCAATCTGGTTTACTTCCCACCAGATGAAGCTGAATGCCACGCCGCCGACCGTTAAACCAGAGCTGAACGAGTCAAGCGGCGTGCGGCACAGAGCGACAAACAACGGCACTTTATACCAAGCGCCTGAAAGCCGTGTCAACACAAAACGCCGCAATCAGTGGGTGCTGACAGCATTTTCGTCTTTAACAGCCTCTTTCCCGCTAATTGGCCCGTCTCCCTGCGGCAACGGTTGCGGCATACGCTCCAATGCCAGCTCCAATACCTGGTCTATCCACTTGACCGGATGGATGGCAAGATCTGCCTTGATATTGTCCGGAATCTCTTTCAGATCGCGCTCGTTGTCGGCCGGGATGATGACCGTTTTGATATTGCCTCGGTGTGCGGCCAGCAATTTCTCTTTCAAGCCCCCGATACGCAAAACCTGTCCGCGCAATGTGATTTCACCCGTCATGGCCACATCAGCTTTGACCGCAATATTCGTCAATACCGATACGATGGCGGTGCACATGCCAACACCGGCGCTGGGGCCATCTTTGGGCGTCGCACCTTCGGGCACGTGAATGTGCAGGTCCATATTTTCATGGAAACTGGACTTAAGGCCCAGCATCGCAGAACGGCTTCGAACCACCGTCAGGGCCGCCTGGATCGACTCCTGCATGACGTCGCCCAAGGAGCCGGTCTTGACGGTCTTGCCCTTACCTTCCATCGCGACTGCTTCGATCGTCAACAGCTCACCGCCGACCTGTGTCCAGGCCAGGCCATTAACCTGTCCGACACGATTACGTTCTTCGGCGCGACCGTAGTCAAACTTGCGAACGCCGGAATAGTCTTCCAGCAAATCCGGTGTCAGAATCAGCTGCTGCTTCTCAGCCTTGCCGTTGCCCTTGATTTTGTCGTCGCGCAGAGCTGCCTGCTTGACCACCTTACGGCAAAGTTTGGCGATTTCCCGCTCCAGGCCGCGAACACCCGCCTCACGGCTGTAATAACGGATCAGGTCCCGGATGGTTTCTTCCGGCACTGTCAGCTCATCCTTGGCCAGACCATTGGCCTTGAGCTGCTTGGGCAACAAGTACTTGGCTGCAATATTGGTTTTCTCGGCCTCGGTGTAGCCAGGCAAACGGATTACTTCCATTCGGTCCAGCAGCGGTCCGGGAATATTCATGGTGTTGGAAGTGCACACAAACATCACCTCGGAAAGGTCATAATCGACCTCCAGATAATGGTCGTTAAACGCCTTGTTCTGCTCCGGGTCCAGCACTTCGAGCAGTGCCGACGCCGGATCACCCCGGTGATCCATGCCCATCTTATCGATTTCATCGAGCAGGAACAGCGGGTTCTTGACCCCGGCCTTGGACAGCTTTTGCATCAGCTTGCCGGGCAATGAACCGATATAGGTGCGGCGATGACCACGAATCTCGGCTTCATCGCGCACGCCGCCCACTGCCATGCGAACAAACTTGCGGCTGGTCGCCCTGGCAATGGATTCGCCCAGCGAGGTTTTACCGACCCCAGGAGGCCCCACCAGGCACAGGATAGGGCCTTTAAGTTTCTTCACCCGCTTCTGCACGGCCAGGTACTCGAGAATACGTTCCTTGACCTCTTCCAGGCCGTAATGGTCAGCGTTAAGAATAGCCTCCGCCTTGTCCAGCTCCAGGCTGATCTTGCTGCGCTTTTTCCAGGGAATGTTCACCATCCAGTCGAGGTAGGTGCGCACCACAGAGGCCTCTGACGACATCGGCGACATCATCTTGAGTTTGTTCCATTCTGTCAGCGCCTTATCCTTGGCTTCTTTGGACATACCGGCTTTTTCTATCTTGTTCTTTAAGTCTTCAGCCTCGTTGGGGCCGTCTTCCATCTCACCCATTTCTTTCTGGATGGCTTTCATCTGTTCGTTCAGATAATACTCACGCTGGCTTTTTTCCATCTGTTTCTTGACACGGCCGCGGATGCGCTTCTCAACCTGAAACAGGTCAATCTCCGCTTCTATCAGCCCCATCAGGTGCTCAATGCGCGGCTGCAGACCCACCAGCTCCAGCAAATTCTGTTTCTCCTGCAATTGCAGCGACATGTGGGATGCAATGGTATCCACCATACGACCCGGCTCATCGATGCCCGATATCGAGCTCATCACTTCCGGTGGTATCTTGCGACTGAGCTGAACATATTGATCGAATTGCGACAGCAATGAGCGCAGCAGCAACTGGGACTGTTTGTCCGGCAGCGGATCTGAGTGCAGCGGCATCACCTGGCTCTGGAAACAATCATTCTCCAGTTCCACCGAACGGATACGCGCGCGCGTGACACCTTCAACAAGCACCTTCACGGTACCATCGGGCAGCCGGATCAATTGCAGGATAGTGGCTATCGTGCCCACGGAGAAAATGTCTTTCAGGCCAGGGTCGTCGTCTGACGCATTCTTCTGCGCCACCAGCAGTACCTGCTTGTGGCTCTGCATGGCAATTTCCAGCGACCGGATTGAGCGTGGACGCCCGACAAACAGCGGCTGCACTATCTGTGGATAAACAACAACGTCACGCAGCGGTAACAAAGGAAGACTTGACCTGACATCGGTCGGCGTATCGGAATCATCGCCCATAATAATACTCATCGTAGTCGTAGTGGCTAATGCTTGTTAATGTGAGGTCTGCAGCGAGGAATTTCAAGGGGGACCTGGCCAGCGCGCGCTGATTAACGTCGAATCAGCGGCGCAGGGTACTGCAAATCACGGTCCGGTCGTTGTTTTTATCAAGACCTGCGTGGAGCGTCGATTAAAACCTGTCGTTCAAGCGCCGAGAATGAAACACAGTCAACAAAGTGTCGTGACTCACGCCCCGCCCTGACGCAGGCCGAGGCGCCGACTTACTCAGCTGTACGCGACGGTTGCTGCTCGTTTTCATACATCAGCAGGGGTTCGGATTCACCATTGATAACGGCAGCGTCGATAATGACCTTGGCAACATTTTTCATGGAAGGGATTTTGTACATGCTCTCAAGCAGAACATTTTCCATGATCGAACGCAGACCGCGGGCGCCCGTCTTGCGCTCTTTGGCTTTGGTGGCCACCGCCTGCAATGCATCGTCGCGGAACTGGATTTCAACATCTTCCATTTCAAACAGTTTCTGATACTGCTTGATCAGGGAGTTCTTGGGCTCCTTCAGGATGCGCACCAGGGCTTCCAGATCGAGTTCTTCCAACGTCGCGATCATGGGCAGGCGGCCAACAAACTCCGGAATCAGGCCGAACTTGACCAGGTCTTCGGGCTCGACGTTGCGCAGGGATTCACCGATCATTTTATCGACATCCTTGCTGCGTACCTCGGCGGTGAAACCGATGCCGCTTTTCTCCGAACGATCGCGAATGATCTTGTCCAGCCCGGCAAACGCACCACCGCAGATAAACAGGATGTTGGCGGTATCAACCTGCAGAAACTCCTGCTGCGGATGCTTGCGCCCGCCCTGGGGTGGCACCGATGCTACCGTGCCCTCGATCAACTTTAACAGCGCCTGCTGCACGCCCTCGCCCGATACATCCCGGGTGATGGACGGATTATCGGATTTGCGGGAAATCTTGTCTATTTCATCGATATAGACAATGCCAATCTGTGCTTTTTCAACATCATAGTCGCATTTTTGCAGCAACTTCTGGATGATGTTTTCCACGTCCTCACCCACGTAACCGGCTTCGGTCAAGGTGGTCGCATCGGCAATGGTAAACGGAACATCAAGCAGCCGCGCCAGCGTTTCCGCCAGCAGGGTTTTGCCGGTTCCAGTTGGGCCGATCATCAGGATATTGCTTTTGCCCAGCTCGACATCACTACTGCGACGCTCGTATCCAAGACGTTTGTAATGGTTGTACACCGCCACAGCCAGGACTTTCTTGGCATTTTCCTGGCCGATGACATACTCATCCAGCGTCTGCTTGATTTCAGCCGGCGTCGGCAGTTTCTTGCTTCCAGACTCCGCCTCTTTTTCCTGTATCTCTTCGCGGATAATATCGTTGCAAAGATCTACGCATTCATCGCAAACAAATACAGAAGGGCCGGCGATCAGCTTACGGACTTCGTGCTGGCTTTTACCGCAAAATGAGCAGTACAGCAGTTTGCCGTTGTCATCACCCTTGTTGTAGCGATCATCAGACATTCAAATTCCTCTAACGTGTAACCTCAGCCACTTTGGCAAGGCAGCAAATAGCGCCGCTGGCGGCGCGCTTGTGTCCCGATATTACACGGCTCTGCGTGAAATAACTTTATCTATCAGCCCGTACGATACTGCCTCTTCGGCATTCATGAAATGATCGCGCTCGGTCTCTCGTTCAATCTCTTCAATGGAGCGACCGGTGTGATGTGCCATAATTTCGTTGAGCTGTCGACGCATTTTCAATATCTCCGTGGCCTGAATCTCGATGTCCGACGCCTGCCCGTGAGCCCCGCCACTGGGCTGGTGGATCATCATACGCGAGTTAGGCAACGCATGACGCTTGCCGTGGGCACCGCCGGTGAGCAGGAAAGCGCCCATGCTGGCGGCCTGTCCGATACACATGGTGCTGACATCCGGCTTGATGAACTGCATGGTGTCGTAAATCGACAACCCCGCTGTCACCGCACCGCCCGGTGAATTGATATACAGGTGTATATCCTTGTCAGGATTTTCCGACTCCAGAAACAGCAACTGAGCCACGACCAGATTAGCCATGTGGTCTTCAACCGGGCCTACCATAAAAATGACTCGCTCTTTGAGCAGACGCGAATAAATATCGTATGCGCGCTCCCCACGGGCACTTTGCTCAACAACCATGGGAACCAGGTTGGCTTCTATCATCGATAGCATCGATTCACTCGACATATGATCAGGCCTTTTTGTCTGTCTCGGTATCAATCTTTTGTGGTATCGGTCTTTTTGGCCGGCTTTTTAGCCGTTTTCGCGGCCGGTTTTTTGGCTGCAACTTTGCCGCTTTCGTCCTTGCCGGCACCTTTGCCAGTCTCTTTTTGAGCCCCTTTTTGAGCCCCTTTTTTGGCCTCTTCCTCAGCAGCCTGCTTCGGATTGGTCAATTCCTGATAGCTGACCTTGCGCTCGGTAATCTGTGCCTGCCCGGCAATCAGATCAAACACCTGGTCTTCCAGCACGGCTGACTCAATGGTGTCAAGTTGCTCTTTGTTGCTGTAGTAATAATTAACGACTTCTTCCGGCGTCTCATACGTAGCCGCGATGTCTTCTATCGCCTCGCGCACCATGGCCGCATCAGCGCGCAACCCTTCCTGCTTGATCACTTCGCCCAGAATCAGACCAAGTTTTACCCGTTTCTCACCCTGCTCTCGGAACAGTTCGTCCGGTAACAGGCTCGGATCCAGATTTTGGGCACCGGCGCCGAATTGCTGCAAAGCCTGCTGCCGCAATACATCGATCTCTGCACCGACCAGTGCCCCTGGCACTTCAACGTCATTTTGCTCCAGCAGCACATCCATGACATTGGTCTTCAGTCGGTTCTTGCTTGCCTTCTTCAGCTCGCGGTCCATGTTGGCCGAGACTTCCTTGCGGAACCCTTCCACGCCGCCCTCGTTAACGCCAAAGGCAGCAAAAAATTCTTCATTCAGTTCCGGCAGCTTTGGCGCCGACACTTTGTTGACGCTGATCTTGAACACCACCGGCTTGCCGGCCAGGTCCTTGTTACGATATTCCTCGGGGAATGTCAGCTCAAGGGTCACTTCATCATTTGCTCTGGATTTCAGCAAACCTGTCTCGAAACCTTCAATCATACGCCCGGAACCCAGCACCAGATTAGTATTGTTGCCCGTGCCACCAGCAAACGTCTCGCCTTCAATCGTGCCTTCGTAGTCGATATTGACCATATCGTCACTCTTGGCCTGACGCTTGACCTCGTCCCACTCCTGACGTTGCTGACGCAGATTCTCGATCATGGTGTCAATGTCTTTGTCAGTCACTTCAGCAACCAGCTTCTCGGCCTTGACCTTACTGAAGTCAGACACGGTCACGTCCGGGTAAATCTCGAACGTGGCAACAAATTCAATATCCTTGCCTTCGTCCAGTGTCTTGGGCTCAATCTTTGGCTGACCGGCAGGCTTGAGTTTCTGCTCGGTCACGGCCGCGTAATAGCTGCGACTCATGATCTCGCCAAGCACTTCCTGCCGGACACCTTTACCGAATCGGTTCTTGATGACTTTGAGAGGAATTTTGCCCTTACGAAAGCCGTTAATTTTGACGGTTCTGGCGGCTTCGTCAAGACGAGCAGCAACAGCATTTTCTACTTCAGCAGCAGGAACGCCAATCGTCATCCGGCGCTCTAATCCAGTGGTGGTTTCAATCGAAACTTGCATGAAAATTCCTCGCAAACCGGCGCGCCCTTCACGCACGGTCAGTGTATACAATTGTTATATGTCAGCAAAAATAATTTCCATTAACCAATTCAACAAGTTAAGTGGAGATCAGGGTATTTTGAAGAGCGCGATTGTCCCACAGGCGCTGGTTTTATTCAATAAATAATCGCGAGTCGACTTTATATCGCCAAATTTGCGGCAAATCACATTTATCTACCCGCCGGGGATACTATTCAAATAAAGAGTGGTCTACTATCGGGTATGAGATCGAAAATAAAAACACCCTTAGCTTGAGACTTCTGCCATGCGAAACGCCAGCACCAGTGCCCGCCCTGAGGAAAATAAACAAATTCACGCTCGCCTGACCGATGTCGGCATGCACAGCCACGAGCGCTCGAACCGACTTTTCAGCCTTTCTGACCTTTGGTATTTCCGGACTCGCGAAGGCAAAGATGTTGGCCCCTTCCGCTATCAATGCGAAGCTGAAGCCATGCTGGCCCGTTTCGTAGGCGAGACCAGCCGCCTGCTGAAAAGCAGCTTGATGCCGCACAAGCTGCATTTCCGTACCTGCGGGATAATCGGGCGACGCCAGGCGTCTTGAGAGCGGACTCCCCAGTAGCGCCCGCATGCGCGAGGGCTCTTGAAAAAAGCCAGCGCAGAAAAAAACAGCGCAAACGAACTCAGGACGATTTGAGTGCGATCCGGGCGTAACGGAAGATATTCGCAGCCGAGCCGGTAAAAAAGAAATGTCCTTGCCGGGGCACTAAATGCAAGGTGCCATTGGGCAGGGTTTCCCGCAGCTCGCGAGAGTGACAAAGCGCGCTCAAGGTGTCGGCACCGCCGCGCCAGACATCTACCGGCACGTTTATCGCCGTTGGCTCAAAATCCCAGTCCGTCAGAGTCAGCACGCTGTCCTGCGCCACACCGCGGCCGCCTTGACGGACAGCCTCGGTAGCGTCCCTGACCAACAAACGATAAATCCACGGGTTATCAAACTGTTTGCGATCGGCGTAACACAACTCCTCACGCAAACGCGCCAGGCACTGCTCGATGCGCGCGCCGCGCAAACGGTGCCGTGCATAGACAAACGCGCTCACAACGGCAGACAGCACTCGCACGCTCAGGCGGCGCTGGGCCGCCGGACGTCCGGCAACCGGCGCCAACAAGGTGACAAACTTCACCCGCGCCGGATAACGATAGCTGAAAGCCAAGGCAAAAGCGGCACCGCCGTCCCAGCCCAGCAAGCCGGCGCAGTCAATATCGAGATGCCGCAACAAGGCCGCAACATCAGGTGAGAAATCGCTGTGCCCACGCATCTTTCTGAAATCCGACCCGCCAATACCGGGCCGATCCACAGCAATCACGCGAAAACCTGCAACCAGCGCGGCTTCATGCAGAAATTCCGCCTCAAGCCGGGAACCGGCCTGGCTGTGGAAATAAATCAAGGGATAACCATGGCGATGGCCCGTCTCACACCAGGACAGACGCCGGCCGTCGTCCAGATGCAGAATACGGGCAGATGGTTGAGCAGACGACACATCTACGTCCAGCGCTGGCGCCGGCCCGGGCATGTAAAAGCTGTCATCCCTAAAACGTGCAAACATAAACTGCCTTGCCATATCCGGTGACCGCCCAAGATGGACAGGCGCGGTATGCTGTTGATTGTGTTAACATGCATACTAAGTGGGAATTATTCCCACGTCAACACATGTCACAAAATATTTGTGGGATTTTTTCCCACTGCTGGCTATACTCTGGGCCTATGAGTGAAAAAGACATCCAATCGGCAGGCCAGCCCCCCGCCACCCTGGTCACCGCCTTGCGCAAACTGCTGCGCCCGCTGGTGCGTTTATTGTTATCGTTCCAGGTCAGCTACCCGTATCTGACCGCCTTGCTCAAATCAGTTTATGTCGATGTCGCCGACAGCGAATTTTCTGTTGACGGCAAACGCCAGTCAGACAGCCGCATTACCCTGCTCACTGGCGTGCACCGCAAAGACGTCAAGCGCCTGCGCGCAGAACAGGCAGACGAACCTGTGCTGCCGGGCAATATTTCCGTCGGCGCCCAGCTTATCGCCAACTGGCTGGGTTCTGACCGATTCAAGAATGACGCGGGCGAACCGTTGCCCTTGCCACTGCGCTCTGCGCAAGCAAAACATTCACCGCAGCAACCGAGCTTTGACGACCTCGTGGAAGTAGTCTGCCGGCAGGATATTCGCCCCCGTGTCATCCTGGACGAGTGGGTACATCTGGGCGTCGCCCATCAGGACGATCAAGGCCGGGTCGTGCTCAACACCGGCGCCTTTACCCCAGACAAAGGCTTTGACGAGAAAGTGTTCTTTTTCGGCAAAAACCTTCAGGATCACATCAGCGCCGGTACGCATAACCTGCTCGGTAAAAAACCTGCGTTCTTCGATCGCAGTGTCTACTACGATCGTCTTAGCGAGAACTCCATCCATGTGTTGAGTGAGCGGGCAACCGAGCTGGGTATGCAGGCCTTGCGCACCCTGAACAGTGAAGCGCTGGCCCTGCAGCAGATTGATGAGCAATTGGCCACGCCTGACGTCACAAAATCCGCAGAAGTGTCGAAAAAGGCCAACCATTTCCGTATGAATTTCGGTATATTCCATTACAATAGCCGATACGAACCGCAGGTAAACACTCAGCACGGCACCAAGTCGAAGCAGGATCACGATAATGCCTAAAGCCATACTCGCACTTCGCAGCTACCCGCTGGCCATTTTGATGGCGCTGGTGTTGTTTGTGTGCAGTTTTCTGATAGCCGCCAGCAGCATCGGCACTATTGGTGGCGGCGGTGGCGATGACCAGGGCAGCGGCATGGGGGGCACCGGCCGTACCGGTGGTTATAACGGAGACAGTGGTTTCGGAGGCACCGGCGGCCCCAGTCCCTTCCTGGGCAGTAGTGATACGGTCGAGGGCGATGCTGCCGAAAACAATGGCAACATCGAAAGCGAAAACGACACCAACTCATCCGACAGCCTGATCGAGCCTTTCCTGCAACAACAGGAAACTGCTCGTATCCCCGATGAGATGCGGCCCCTGATAGAGCTGCAGCGCAGCTCGCCGCAAAGTCCTGACTTCGGTAATGGTGCACCGGCGCTTGATATTCTGGACGATGAACGTGAAGAAGTTCCGCTTCATGTCCGCCGTGTGCTCGAAATGGCTGAAAGCGACACGACCATCATCGTTGAACCAACGCTGGAGATTCAGGTGCAGATTCCCGAAGCCACCGGCACAGACTCCATCGAGCGCTACCGGTTGGAAGTGGCCGAGCAGACAGAACCTGCGATGACAGAACCGGACGCCAACGCGCGCTCCAGCGGCGATAGCGAAAACACCGCTGACGCACCGTTTGTCATGCAGCAGCTGAACACAGAAGAAATTGCCGGTAATGACGCGGACAAGGCCGTGGATGCAGAGTTACTGCAACTGGACGCGGCGGACAGCAGCAGACCCCTGATACCAGAGCGCATCCAGCGCCCCGAATTGCCGCCTTTCCAGCGCATGCGTCCAGCCGTGGATCGCGCCTCGATCACACCACCACGCCCACGCCCCATGGCGATCTGACGCACGCGGGTTTCCCTATCTCGAGTCACCCGGCGCCCAGCCCGTTCAGACGTTACCAGCGCCGGCTCAGTTGCATACCCGCGGCAAAGTCGGCGCTGTCGTCGGTAAAACCTTTCACCGTGTAAAGCATGACACGCCAGTCGGGCGACGCTGCCCAGGACAGGTAGGGCAGCAGCTCGTGAGTTTCACCGGTAAAAGCTGATGCCGCCTGACGGTAATCATAGATCAAACCGTATTGCAGGGCATCGCCCCAGTTGGCGCTGGCACCCAGCGAGCCGAAAAGGGAGTTCTGCAAACCGGGATAAAACGGCGATTGCCGCCGGTAACGATAACCGGCCGACGCAAACACCGTGAGTGGACCTGCCAGTTGATACAGATCTACCTGCATACCTGCATCCATGCGACCGGTGCCCAGGCCCTGTTTCGGGTCCGCCGTCGGCGCCTTCACCTCGGCGCTGATATCGATAAAGGGTGCACCCGCCGACCACGCCGGTAGCTGGTAAGTCAGGTTGAAGCTTACATCGCCAATATTGCTGGCAGACACGCGCGAGCTGGAAAAACCGCCTACGCTGCCCACGTTAACTAACACATTGGCGGGCCCCGCTATCTCCAGCACGGGCACGGTTGACCTG
>Ga0136557_1001666_pt1 | contig 13845 bp, 11 predicted proteins | sample AntRauTorckE6832_FD_104796 | JGI IMG/M metagenome (GOLD analysis project Ga0136557, IMG submission 104796) | Saline lake microbial communities from Rauer Islands, Antarctica - Metagenome Torckler E6 #832 | ecosystem: Environmental > Aquatic > Non-marine Saline and Alkaline > Saline | place...
ACCGTGGAATATGCATTCTTGATGACGATATGAACAACCTTCTTGATGATATTGAAGCAAACGACTATTTAATTTTAGGAGCTCCTACAAGTTTCGGCAATGTAAATGCACTTACACAAAAGTTTATTGAAAGATGCATATGTTATGCATATTGGCCGTGGGGACAGCTTTCTCCAAAACTGAGAAATAATAATAAAGACAAAAAATCTGTTCTTATATCTTCAAGTGCAGCACCTGCCTTTATGGCAAAATATTTAAGCAGAACATCTAAAACTCTTAGAACTCTTTCCGGGCTCCTTGGTGCTCAACCTGTAAAAACCTTACGGATAGGTAAAGTTATTTATAAAGAGATAAGTATATCCGATAAATTTAAAAAACAGTCTGATTCTGCCGCTGAAAAGCTGAGCAAAAAAGCTGCTTTTTAAATATTTTCAAGCCAAAAAAAATTTATTATTTTTTAACTCCTCCAACCAGAAAATGTTTTTCAAGATCATTAAAAATCAAAATATCAGAAAATCCTGAATCTTTTGTCTGAGATGCCACCTGCTCCGGAAATACTCTTATTTTTTCAGGCGGTCCTTCAGCCATATCTTGCTTTTTCCAGTCAACAATAAAAAATTTACCACCCGGCTTTAAAATCCTGTACGCTTCATTAAGTGCTTCATAAGGATTTTCAAGTTCATGATGCAGATTTATCATAAAAGCCAAATCTACAGATTCACCTTTTACAGGCAAACTGTTTTCTTCAGATTTCAGAGGGATTATCTGAGGAAACTCAGAGGAAAGATTTTCTTCCATCCACTCAATCATTACATCTGAAATATCAAAGGCATAAATCTTTAAAGGATTTATTTGGTTTAAAAAAGCTATACTGAAAAAACCTGTTCCTGCACCGATATCAGCAATAACCTCTGCTTTATCAATATTGAGTTTTGAGCAAATATAATCAGGAGGTATATCTTTTATCCTTTGAGGATTATTAAGCTTTGCCATTTTTTTTGGATCAAATTTTTTTTCTGTCATGGAAATTCCTTAATATATTTTAAAAATTTAATATAACTCTAATAAGTTATTTTATGATAATCAAATTTTTTCTGAGCTTATGAAACACAATTCTGAGTTGATCTTTTCATAATTTATTTTTTTTATATTTTACTATATATTGAATTAAAAATTTAACTTAAAACAAGCCTTTCTTACTTTAAGATCGATTTTTATTCAGGGGCAAAAATGAAAAGATCAACTATTTTGTTTATAAGTATATTTCTGCTGGTTGTTGTTTTAATTTCACAGATTTATTGTTTATCTCACCAGTACTCAGAGCTCAAAGATGACGGCTATATTATCAATCAGTCAGGAGTAATAAGAGGAAGCATTCAAAGAATCAGCAAGTTTGTTCTTGCTGACAAAGAATGTAAAGATCAAATTCAAAAAGTAGACAAACTGATCAACAACTTTATTGAAGAATCTGACAGGTATAAACATAAAGGTTATTCAAAAAATTTTCTCAATTATGTTGATAGTCTCAGGAAAACCTGGAAAAATTTAAAAACAAGTATTAAAAACTACAAAACAATACAGACCTCTGCAAATTTTGAACTTTTCTGGCATAACAGTGAAAAAGCATGGGCCAAAGCAAATAAAATGGTGCTCCAGGCCCAGCTCTATTCAGAACAAAAAATGGTTTTTTTCAGGACAGTTATAGCTATAATAGGATTAAACCTCGTATTTGTCTTCTTCATAGGCTTTTTAATAAACAAGTATGTAAGAAAAGAACTCGAATTCATAGCCTCTTACGACGGACTCACCAATGCCCTTAACAGAACATCTTTCAGCACAATAATACAAAAAGAAATATCACACAGTAACAGGTATGAAACCTCTTTATCACTTATAATTCTTGATATAGATTTTTTCAAAAAAATAAATGATACTTTCGGCCATCAAACCGGCGACAAAGTATTAAAAGAATTATCAGGGCTTATTCAAAGCACAGTCAGGGAAAGTGACTATTTTTTCAGAATAGGTGGAGAAGAGTTTGCTTTGCTACTTCCAAACACTTCCACTAAAAATGCAATCGATTCAGCCAGAAGATTAAGAAAAAAAACTGAAGAAAATAATTTCTCTCAAATTGAAAAACTTACTTTAAGTCTGGGACTTACAGAATATATGAAAGAAGAAAATTCAGACTCCTTTATTAAAAGAGCTGATACAGCTTTATACAAAGCAAAGGAAAACGGCAGAAACAGGGTTGTTATTGTATAAACAACTTATTAAGATTGAAAAAAAATTATACATCTGATTTAATCCTAGTTTGGGCTTTTTAAAATATACTGATTTTTATTAAAATAGAATAATCTAATATTACAATGACTTTAAAATTGCAGCAAAAGTTTCTTAAAAAAGACGGACTTACTTTAATAGAACTCATAATAGTCATGGCTATACTTGGTATACTTGCAGCAATTGCAGTCCCTTCAATGCTTAGCTACATAAACAAAGCAAAAATAATAAAAACGACTCAGGAACTTAAAACAATTGAATATGCCCTCATCAAATACAAACTTGATAATGATCAATTCCCTCCTGACCTTGATGCTGTAGGATGCGGAGATATGAAAGACAGCTGGGGGAACCCATTTGAATATATTCCTTATGAAGGGACTCCCAAAGGAAAACTTCGTAAAAACAAGTTTCTCGTTCCTGTAAATACTGATTTTGATCTTTACAGCAAGGGAAAAGACGGAAAAAGCGTTTCACCGTTTACAGCAAAAGCCAGCAGAGATGATATAGTAAGGGCTAACAACGGTGGATATTTCGGACTTGTAGAAAACTACTAGGATTTGACGCAATGCGGATAGAAGGAAAATTTTTAAATTCAAGACTCGGCAGGAGGCTTTTCACTATTTTTTGTTTATGTGCCCTTGTCCCTTTGCTCCTTACTGCCTTTGTAACATTTACCCAGGTAAAAAAACAGTTAAGGGAACAAAGCAGACAAAGCCTTCTACAGTCAAGTAAAACTCTGGGAATGTCTGTTTATGAGCGGATGATCCTTTTATCAAGCGAACTTAAAAGAGCAGGCTCAGTTTTACAGAATTTACCTCCTGAAGAGTTTACTTCATGGAAGGACCTGGATAACATGTTCTTTACCATTTTGTTTAAAAACTCCGACGGTAAAACAAAAATTCTTTTAAAAACAGAACATTCTGCACAAATACCAGAACAATATAAAAAAGATATAAAAAATACAGATAAACCTTATATTTTTACTAAAAAAACCTCATCTCCTCTTTCACGGGTATTCATTGCTTTTCCTGTTAAGACAGAAAAAATAAATTCAGGAATAATTATTGGTGAAATAGACACAGCTTTTCTCTGGAAAATAGGTTCAGCAAATATACTTCCGGCAAAAACAGACCTTATTGTAGTTGATCATAGTAAAAACATAATTGTAAGCTCAGTAAAAAACCCGGCTGACTGTATAAGCAAAATGCCCTCAGGTCTTCATAAAAAAGATACCCGTCAGTTTGAATGGTCTGACACTGAAAATAAATATATTGCAAGATACTGGGATATATTCATGGAATCGAGATTTAATTCAGATTCTTGGACTGTTATTCTGAGCCAATCTAAAAAAGACCTTTTTGCTTCAGTAAATATTTTTCAGCAGATATTTCCTTTGATTATAATTTTGTCCTTTCTGATAGTTATTTTCTTAAGCATGGTTAATATAAGACTGATACTTGATCCCCTGGAAAAGCTGAAAACAGGTATAAGAGAAATTGCACAAAGTAATTTTAAAACCCGTATAAATGTTAAAAGCCATGATGAATTTGAAGAAGTGGCAGAAGCATTTAATAATATGTCGACCCAGCTTGGCAGACAATTCAGGGCAATGCATACAAATTCTGAAATTGACCGGGCGATACTTTCTTCTCTTGAACCTGAAGTGATTATAAATAAAATGCTTTCCGGAATACAGGAACTTCTGTTCTGCAGCAACGCCGCAATTAACCTTTCTGACCCGGAAAACAGATCAAAAGCTGTATGCCATATGTTTTCTGATTCTAATGAAAAAGACTTTACATCAAAAACAATTTTTTTTGATGCAGACGACATAGCATCACGACTTGAAAACCGTCAATATCTCTGGATCAGAAGTACAGATAATGTCCCTGTTTATCTTCGTCCATTCAATAATTCAGAAGACTACTGGATAATAGTACCGGTTTTTATAAAAAACAGGATTGAGGCTACCCTGAATCTCGGTTATCAGGGGGATACTGCAGATATTAATGAAGATCTCAGGCATGCTGGCCAGATGGCTGACCAGATGGGCGTTGCCCTTGCAAACTCAAACCTTGTAAGAGAGCTTGATCACCTCAATGATGGTGCTCTTACAGCTCTTGCAAGAACCGTGGATGCAAAATCTCCATGGACAGCCGGTCATTCTGAGCGTGTCAGCAAAATGGCTCAGATGCTTGCAGAAATTCTTGAACTTGAACAGTCAAGGATAGATATTTTGTACAGAGCAGCCCTGCTCCACGATATCGGAAAGGTAGGAATTCCCGGATCAATTCTTGATAAACCCAGTAAACTTACTGATGACGAGTATGCTTTGATAAAAGATCATCCTGCAATGGGAGCACGTATACTTGAACCGATTAAAGTATACAAGGAGGTTATTCCAATAGTTAGGCAGCATCATGAGCAGTTCAGCGGTAAAGGTTATCCCGACGGACTTGCAGGTGAAAAAATAGTTCTGGAGGCACGCATTATGGCTGTTGCAGATGTTTATGATGCTCTTATTTCAGACCGCCCTTATCGTGCCGGGTGGGAATTTGAAAAAGTTACAGGTTTTATTAAAGAAAATTCCGGTTCTCATTTTGACCCAAGAGTTGTAAAAGCTTTTGAGTATTTAACAGAAACCTGGGATAAAAATTTGTTATAAACAGATTTGAATATCCTTTTTTGACGATATTAGATATACGCCCTCGACATTCAGTCTCAAGTATATTTTTTAAAACTTGAAAGCCGGTCACTTTTTGTATTATTATAAAAGTTAATGTCTCTGATTATTTATTCAGTTGTTAGATAAAAACTGCCTTGAACTGAAAAAAATCCAGGTTTTCGACCTTTTACTATTTAATTATGATACTGAAAGTATTTAAAATGAATAATATAAATATTTCAAAAAAACTTGATGCTGTTATAAAAAGTGCCCGATCTATCCTTGATAAAAAAAAATTTGCTGAATCAGCAAGGGCAATATTTAACTGTTGCTGTGATATAACAGGAGCTACTGCAGGTTATGTTGCGCTCCTTAATGAAGACGGAAGTGAAAATGAAGTTTTGTTCCTTGAATCAGGAGCACTTCCCTGCAGTGTTGATCCTGAACTTCCAATGCCTGTAAGAGGGCTGAGAGCCCTGTCGTATGAAACTCATAAAGCTGTTTTCGACAATAATTTCATGAACTCACAGTGGGAGCATTTCCTTCCTGAAGGACATGTTAATTTGCACAATGTAATGTTTGCTCCGCTTAATATTCAGGACAAGACTGTTGGGATTATAGGTCTTGCTAACAAACCTTCAGACTTTACTGATGAAGATGCAGAGATAGCTTCCGTATTAGGCGACCTTGCAGCAATAGCTCTTGAAAACAGCAGATACATTGAACTTCTTAACAAAAAAACAGCAGACCTTGAAAAAGCCTTTGCAGAAATTAAAACCCTGAAAGGTATTGTACCTATATGTATGCACTGCAAAGGTATTCGTGATGATCAGGGCTACTGGAATGAACTGGAACAATATATTTCAGAGCACTCAAATGCACAATTCAGCCATGGAATATGTGAAAAATGCATGAAAAAATACTATCCGGACAAAAAAAAAGCAGAATAATTGTTTAATTATTGCTTCTGATTTGACAACAGCAGAATCTTAAAATTACCTGCTGCACCTTAACAATTTATTTAACAATTCCCCACACAAAAAAACTAACCTCTGGTTGATCAAAAAACACATCTGTGTTGAAATCGAGCAAACTTGAAAATCAGTTAATTTAATGTAAAAATAAATTTTTTAAAATTACAAATAAAACTTTCCGGATTTTTAAATTTATTATTTGTAATCCCGGAGGTTAAAAAATACTGAAAGATAAATACTATGGTTAATCACAACCTGAATCTTGAACAGCTGCTTGAAAAAATCGGCACAATGGCAGAAACCGAAAAAAAACGTATTACCCTTGGAGCAATAATAGACACAATAGGAACAAGGTCAATTGGCCCTTTGCTTCTTGCGCCAGGTCTTATTTTAACGTCACCCCTCAGCGGTATTCCAGGGGTACCTACTTTGATGGGAATCTTTCTTTTGCTTATTTCAGCTCAATTGCCGTTTAGAAAACAAAACTACTGGTTGCCACGGTTGCTGCTTAAACGTTCTTTCAAGAAAAAAAGTGTGGCAAAAGCTGTTTTAAAACTCAGACCGGCAGCAAAATTCATTGACCGTTTTATTCAGCCGAGACTGACTTTCCTTGTCAGAGGAATCAGCAAGTATATTATTGCTTCTATATGTTTTATTACAGGTTTATGCATTCCTGTCATGGAAATTGTTCCTTTTTCCGCATCTGGAGCCGGTGCAGTAATAACCCTTTACGGTCTTTCTCTTATAGCCTATGACGGGTTTATTGCCCTTACAGCTTATATTCTTACTGGTTTTATTTTAGCTCTGGCTTTATTCAATCTTTTTTAAAACTGAACTGACATTTTTATATTTATAAGAACTCAATCAAATTATTCTTTTAAAGGAATATCTAAACCATCAGAAGAAAGGATAGTATATAATGCTTAACTTCATAAACCAGTTCAACCCTGTTACACAGGCATTTTTTGCTACTCTTTTTACATGGGCATTAACAGCAGCGGGTGCAGGGCTTGTATTTCTGACAAAAGATCTCAATAAAAAACTTATGGATTCAATGCTTGGTTTTGCAGCAGGTGTTATGATCGCAGCAAGTTTCTGGTCTTTGCTTGCTCCGGGTATTAAAATGGCTGAACAGCTTGAACAGATTGCATGGCTCACAGCTGCCATGGGATTTATGGCCGGCGGAATTTTTATGAGAATTGCAGATAAAATTATGCCTCACCTTCATCCCGGACTGAGCATGGATAAAAAAGAAGGGATCAAAACATCCTGGCAGAGAAGCACACTTCTTGTACTTGCTATAACTCTTCATAACATACCCGAAGGTCTGGCCGTAGGAGTTGCCTTCGGAGCCGCAGGAGCAGGCCTTCCCTATGCAACCCTTGGAGCTGCAGTTGCCCTTGCAATAGGAATAGGGATTCAAAATTTCCCTGAAGGTACTGCTGTTTCAATGCCTTTAAGAAGAGAAGGTATGTCAAAAAAAAAGAGTTTTTTTATGGGCCAGATGTCAGGTATGGTTGAACCGATTGCAGGTGTTGCAGGAGCTGTCTTTGTTTTAAAAATGCGAAGTATCCTGCCTTATGCATTATGCTTTGCAGCCGGAGCAATGATATTTGTTGTTGTTGAAGAGCTTATACCTGAGTCGCAAAGAAAATATGAAAATATAGATACTGTTACAATGTCAACAATGGCAGGCTTTACAGTTATGATGATACTTGATGTGGCTTTGGGATAATCTTATTATATTCCTAAAACTTAGCTTGAGAACAAACAAATAAACTAAAAAAGCCAAGACGCGATAAATCGCGTCTCTACGTAGGTATAATTGTCAGACACAGATTTGAGGTTCATATCTGAAAATTTCTTTTATCCTGTAACCCTGCTAAACAGTTTTATGATCAAAATATTTTTGTGTTTTAAGACAAAATTTAACAAGCATAAGCATCAGAGGAACCTCAATCAAAACTCCTACAACAGTTGCAAGAGATGCTCCCGACGAAAGGCCAAAAATCATTGTAGATGTTGCTATTGCAACCTCAAAATGATTTGACGCTCCTATCATTGCAGCAGGAGCTGCATCCTCATATTTAAGCCTTAAAGTTTTTGCAAGAAAATATCCAAGTGCAAAAACAAAAATTGTCTGAACAAAAAGAGGAACAGCTATCCATAAAATTGTAAGAGGTTTGTTTAAAATAACCTCCCCCTTGAATGAAAATAAAAGAACAAGAGTTATAAGCAAAGCTGTTATTGTTACAGGAGTTAAAAAATGCAGGAATTTTTCATTGAACCATTTCTCACCTTTAAGATTTATTATGATTTTTCTTGACACAAATCCTGCTGCAAGCGGAAGAGCAACATAAACCCCGATTGATAAAACAAGAGCCTGCCATGGCACAGGAAGCTGACCTATTCCAAGCAGAAACCCTCCCAGAAGACCATATAAAACAAGCATAGTCAGCGAGTTTAAAGCAACCATTACAAGTGTAAGCCCGTCATTTCCCCTTGAAAGATAACCCCATACAAGAACCATTGCTGTGCAAGGAGCAATCCCCAGAAGAATGGTTCCGGCAAAATAGCTTCTCCATAAAGGGATTGAAAGCATTTTAGCACCATTTTCCATAACAACCACACCTGCACCATGAACTGCTCCAACCGGTAGATCAAGACCAAGGGGCATTTTTACAAGATCGTATGCATCTGTTCCTATAAAATTTTTAAACAAATACCCTAAAAAGAAATATGCAATAAAATACATTGTAAAAGGCTTGACTGCCCAGTTAATAAAAAGAGTAAGCAAAACAGGCTTTGTACTTTTTCCGGCTTTTATTACTTCTGCAAAATCAATTTTCACCATTATAGGATACATCATAAAAAAAAGGCATACAGCTATCGGAATTGATACAACAGGAGCTCCGTTGATATTTAACGACATACTGTCAAGGGACTGTGCAATATCCGGAAAAAATCTTCCAAGAAAAATACCTGCAATTATGCATAAAAAACCCATAAAGACAGATATCTCTCAAACGAGTTTTTCATTTTCCTTGCCTGCTCAGACATTTAAAAAACCTCCTGCTTGATTACTATCTTCAAGGTTTTCAGGAAGACCTGATACAAAATCTTTTATCTCATCCCTTACCCTTCTGTAGAATACAAGTTTTTCTTCTTCTGTTTTTGCTCCGAGTGCAAGCTTGGGAGGATCATCAAAACCTTTATGAATCACTTTTGAATTCCCCGGGAAAAAAGGACATGTTTCATGTGCGTGACCGCATACTGTTATAACATAGTCAAAATCATAATCTTTAAATTCGTTTATATTCTGGGATTTATGATCTGAAATATCGACACCCGCCTCTTTCATAACTTCTACTGCATTGGGATTTAGTCCGTGTGTTTCTATTCCCGCAGAAAAAACTTCAATTTTATCTGATTTAAGAGCTCTGGCCCATCCTTCAGCCATCTGACTTCTGCATGAATTTCCTGTGCATAAAAAAAGAATTTTAATTTTTTTGTCCATAAAACTGACCCTCTGTTTTTATATATTTAGTTAATTATCTAATTGAAAATTAGCAAAAAAATATATACTGTCAAGGATTAAAAGACAGGGTTTATAACTTACAGTCATTTCTAACATGATTCTAACACAGGGAGAATAAACATCATAACATCTGAAAAATTGAACAATTTCAAAGTTTGCTCAATACTTAATATTACACCAGGTATAAAAAATCAGCCTGATGTAATATAAAAAGCAGTATAGAATGAAGAGTTAACTGAAATTTTTATTCAACAATAAATTTTTCAACAATTTCATTCAGGGAGCCCGCCATTTTCTTCAAATCTTCTGCACGGTCTCTTACCTGATTACTGTTTTCTGATATTTCAGATGATGAAGAACTTACACCTGCTATATCTTCTGAAATAGTCTGAGATACTTCGGAACTCTGAGCAACATTTTCATTTACCTCCTGTATTCCTGCAGAAAGCTGCTCCACATTACCGGATATTTCATTTGTAACCGAAGACTGTTCTTCAATGGCTGAAGCAATAGATTCAACGATCTCTCTTGTTTCATTAATAATTTCAGTTACACCGCCTATAGATTCGGCAGTAAGACCTGACACCTTCTGAATATTATTTATCTGGGATTTAATATCATTACTTGCTTCTGCAGTCTGTGAAGCAAGGGTTTTTATCTCATTTGCAACTACAGCAAAGCCTTTACCTGCCTCACCTGCCCTTGCAGCTTCAATTGAAGCATTTAAAGCAAGCAGATTAACCTGCTCTGAAATATCAGTTATAGTTTCCACAACTTTACCCACAGAATCTGCTGCATTGGTAAGCTCAGTCATTTCAGCAGAAGCATCCTTTGTTTTTGTTGAAGCATCACTAGATATTTTCCTTGCATGCTCAGCATTTTGTGCAATTTCTCTTATAGTTGAATTCATCTGTTCTGCAGCTGATGCTACTGCATTTGCATTACTTGAAGATTCTTCCATTGAGGCTGCTATGGAGTTCATGCCGGTACTGAGTTCTTCGGCAGCAGAAGCAGCATTTTCAGCCCTCTGAGTCATGGACTGAGCTCCGCTGCTCATCTCTTTGGAAATCCCTGATAATTTATTGGAAGACTGATCAACATTAAAAGTCTCGCCAATAAGCTGCTTAATGATATTCTGAAGTCTTTCAAGAAAAACATTAAACCACTTTCCAAGCTCACCGAGTTCATCATTTGATTTAATTTCAATCCTTTTTGTCAGGTCACCTTCACCTTCAGCAACATCCATAAAGCTTAAAACCATTGAATTAAGAGAACGTGTTATGCCAAATACAATGTATAAACATACTGCTGTAATACCTATGAAAAAAATTCCAGCAACAATAATCAGGCTTATGACCATTGAAGATACTCTTTTATCAATCGATGATTTCATTTCATTTTTATAAGCTTCTATATTATCTATATAGACTCCTGTACCTATCCAGTAATCAGTTCCTGGAATCATTTCAGCATAACTAAGCTTAGGAACATCGCCCGCTCCGGGTTTAGGCCAGATATAAGTTACAAAACCTCCACCCTCTCGGGATTTATCTCTGAGTTCCCTTACCAGATATACTCCGTTTTTATCCTTCATATCTGAAAGATCATCTCCCTGAAGATCTTTATTGGGTGGAAGAGCAATATTTGTAGTTCCCTGATATACGAAATAATATCCTGACTTATCTTCTTCAAAACGGATATCATCAATAAGACCTCTTATTATTTCAACTTTTTCATTTTCGTTTTCAATAGATTCAACAGCATGACCTACGGCAACAGCTATTGTATGAGTAGCAACCTTAAGCTTTTGCTTCTGATCTTTAAGCATTACATCTTCTGTTGCAGATATTGACATATCCCTGACATTATTACTGCTGTATACAGCTGCCCAGGCCATACCGAGAAACAGGATCAGTACAAGGAAAATAATAATATACATTCTTTGTTTTACACTAAAGCGGTTGAGCATTTAAGCCTCCGTTACAGTTGAATAAAGTTACACGGTTAAATTTATTTCCGGTATAACAGCAAGACAAACAATATTACCGATCCTGTAAGCTAACACCGTTCATTAAAAAAGTAAAAAAGAACAGTTCTTCACCTTTACTTTTTGATTACTTTTCTGGATTATGACATAATTTTTTATAAAAAATATGTCATTTTTTGAATATATGCTTTTTTAAATAATTTTTAAAGACAGAATATTTTAAAAATAAATCTCAATTTAAATTTTTTGATAAATTTTTTAAATCGGGTATATAATATCATTGGTCACTGTATAATTTTCTCATTTTTTTTATCAGTTTCAGAATTAAGGCATTTAACTATTATGATATCTTCTTTATGGAAAACAAAAACAAGAATAAGCACACGGTTTCTTATTATGCTAAGTATAAGCATAGTAATATTAGGACTGACTTCAATATATCTGATTAATATAGAAATGAAATCCCATGCAAGAAAGGAAGCTCAGGAAAAAGCGATGATGCTTCTTGATAAGAGCATAGCAGTTCATACTTACTTTTCCCACCAGCTCAAACCTGCTTTATTTGATAAAACAAACACCTTTACAGATAGTAATTATTTCGATCCGGTCTGGATGTCGTCAACCTATGCTGTAAGAGAAATACACGAGTATTACTCTGCTGTGGCTGAAAAAGAATATTATTACAAAGAAGCAGCTGTAAATGCAAGAAACCCTGAAAATGAAGCTGATGAATTTGAAAAAGATTTCATAGAAAAAACAAACAAATCTGGGGACTTAAAAAAGTACTCAAGTATAAAAAAAATAGATAACAAGATTTTTTTTGTCATACTCCGGAGAGGAGAAACTATGGAACAAAGCTGTTTGAAATGCCACAGCACTCCGGAAAAAGCACCCAAAAATTTAATTTCGGAATACGGCCCGGAAAGAAGCTTTAACAGAGATTTGGGTGAAGTTGTTTCTGCAGTATCTGTAAGAATTCCTCTTGAAGAAACATACAAAAATATAAATAAAGTTATAATAAAATTTTCCGCTTTGTTTGCTTCAGCCCTGCTTATTATATTCGGACTTGCAATATTTTCCGGAAAACGTTGGATATTCAATCCACTTAAATCTATACAGCAGAAAACAGACGAAATTTCAAAAAATTATGACAGACTGGGAGAACAGATAGAGCTTCCTTCAGGCTATGAATTTTCAAAACTTACTGAAAAATTTAATCTCATGTCTGCTGAGCTCAGGAAAGGTAAAGATCTTCTTGAATCAAGAGTAGCATCAAGAACATACGATCTGAATAAAACAAACAGACTCCTTTATGAAGAAATACAAAAACATAAAAAAACAATAAAACATCTTGAATCTTCTCTTGAAGAGATTAAGACGCTCAGGGGCATACTTCCAATATGTATGCACTGCAAAAAAATACGTGATGATGAAGGTTACTGGAATAAAATAGAAAATTATATCAGTGAACACTCTCAAGCCGAGCTAAGTCACGGCATATGCAACGAATGCGCTTCTAAATATTACTCAGACTTTTTTGATAATAACAATGAGTAGCAGTTATAATTGAGGACGTATTTTGCAGAAATAATAACAGATATTTATAATATTACCCAGAAACAATTAATCCGGGTACTTGTTAAGGCAAGCCAACTCTGCTATGAACTGTTAAATCAGAAAAAAGCTCTGTTTTATTAGTTAATAATAAGTATTTTGGCGAAAACCAGATTTTTTCAGCAACTAATTAACAACAACAAGTTTTTTCATCTATCAGAAATTTGTAACTTTTTATAAGCAGAGGAAAATATGCTGGGGACTTTGATAAATGCAGGAGCTGTTATAGCAGGAAGTTTAGTTGGATTATCAATACATTCCAAGCTTCCTGAAAGAATCACAAAAATATCTTTCCAGGGAATAGGTCTTTTTACTCTTTTCCTCGGAGTCAGTATGGCTTCAGAAACCGGGGAGCTGATTTTAGTTATATTTTCAATAGTTTTAGGGTCAATTGCCGGAGAAGCTTTGGATCTGGACAATTATATAAACAGATTCAGCGAATATATTAAATCGAAAATCAAGTCTGATAATGACAAGTTTACTGAAGGCTTTATAACATCGTTTCTTCTCTTCTGTGTAGGTTCAATGACTATTCTCGGCGCAATTGAGGAAGGTCTTGGAGGAAAGCCGAATCTGCTGCTTGCAAAATCTGTTCTGGATGGATTTTCTTCCATAGCTCTTGCTTCCACACTTGGAGCAGGAGTCTTATTTTCATTTATTCCACTTCTTATATTTCAGGGCGCAATAACTCTTGGAGCAGGTCTTGTTCAAAACTTTCTGACCCCGGAAGTGATTAACCTTCTGACTTCTGTAGGAGGGCTTCTTCTGATTGGACTTGGAA
>Ga0136557_1001667_pt1 | contig 13844 bp, 12 predicted proteins | sample AntRauTorckE6832_FD_104796 | JGI IMG/M metagenome (GOLD analysis project Ga0136557, IMG submission 104796) | Saline lake microbial communities from Rauer Islands, Antarctica - Metagenome Torckler E6 #832 | ecosystem: Environmental > Aquatic > Non-marine Saline and Alkaline > Saline | place...
CCACGTAGGCCGGCTCCGCCGAGTTTTTTTGCTTCAGACATTGTGCTTTCTCCTTCGTGCTTTGGCTGGGGTCTGACCCCTAAAATGCGGGGTCAGACCCCTTTTCTGCGACCTGCTGAGCTGGTTGTCGGATTACGGCTGCGCCTAATCCGACCTACGGGTTTGTGTTTGTAGGTTGGATTAGGCAAAGCCGTAATCCAACAAGCGCAGCTCGTGTTTATTTATGCTGGAACAACGCGTCCAGCTTTTGTTCAAAATCGTGGTAGTTCAGAAAATCATAGAGCTCGTCACGAGTCTGCATCTGGTCGACAACATCCTTTTGGTCGCCTTTTTCCAGCAGTGTCTCATACACGTTCAGAGCTGCTTTATTCATGGCGCGGAAGGCGCTTAGTGGGTACAGAACCATGGAAGCGCCGGCGTCGGCCAGTTCTTTACGGTTGTACAGGGGCGTGGCGCCGAATTCGGTGATGTTGGCCAGAATCGGCACGTCCAGCGCTGCCGCGAAGGCTTTGTAATGCTCAAGTTCGGTGACTGCTTCAGCGAAGATGCCGTCGGCGCCCGCTTCAACGCAGGCTTTGGCTCGTTCGATGGCGGCTTCCAGGCCTTCTTTCTGGAAAGCATCGGTGCGGGCCATGATGAAGAAGTCGTCGTCTACCCGGGCGTCGGCGGCGGCTTTGATGCGGTCCACCATTTCTTCCTGGGAAACAATTTCCTTGTTCGGGCGATGGCCGCAGCGCTTCTGGGCTACCTGGTCTTCAATATGGACAGCGGCTGCGCCGGCGCGTTCCATTTCACGGATGGTGCGGGCGATGTTGAAGGCCCCGCCCCAACCGGTATCAATGTCGACCAGCAGGGGTGCGTTGGAGGCGGTTGTGATACGGCGGACGTCTTCGACCACGTCGTTCATGGTGGTCATGCCCAGGTCCGGCAGGCCAAAAGAAGCATTGGCGACGCCGCCGCCGGACAGGTAGATGGCCTGGTGACCCACTTTCTCGGCCATCATGGCGGTGTAGGCGTTGATGGTGCCGACGATCTGTAGGGGGTTGTTTTCTTTCAGGGCTTTGCGGAAGCGGGCGCCTGGGGATAATTGTTTGGTCATTTTGTGCTCCTTTTTTTAAAACTTTTTTTGCCACGGAATCCACGGAAGGACACGGAAAACAGAGTGGCTTTGGGTGGGGTCTGACCCCTAAAAGGCGGGGTCAGACCCCTTCAGACCCCTGTCTACAGATCAAGCAGGCCGTCGCGGTGTTTTTGTTCTATGTTCCGGCGGGCAGCGTTGATGTGACGTTTCATCAGAAACTCTGCCAGTTCGGCGTCGCGGCTCGCAATGGCTTCGGCGATCCGCCGATGTTCGCCCAGCGCTTTTTGGGGTCGGCCCGAGGACTGGCTGAGCCGATAACGATACATTCTGACCATATAGTAAAGATCACCCAGCAGCATTTGCGCGAGTTTTGCGTTGCGGCTGCCGGTAGCAATACGGTGGTGAAAGTCGTAATCGCCTTCAGCTTGATAGTAAGCCTGGCCCTGGGCCTGTTCTATCATTATTTCGTGGCTGTCGAGAGTTGCCCGAAGATCGGCGATTTCTTTATCGGTCATGCGCTCGGCAGCCTGACGCGCGGCCAGCCCTTCCATGATTTCGCGAATGCGGTAAAGCTCCATAAGCTCTTCAACGCTCACGGAAACCACTTTTACTCCGGCATGTGGACGACGGACGAGTAAACCGCGGGACTCCAGACGACCAAGGGCTTCCCGGAGCGGACCGCGGGTCAGGTTGAAACGGGAACAGAGCTCGACCTCGCCGATTTTCTCGCCGGGAACCAGATCGCCTTTTACGATGGCCGTTTGCAGACAATCGAAGGCTTCGTCAGCTCGGGTATAGGTTTGTACGGTGGCTTCAGACATGCATTGTCAACAATATTTGCTGTGGTTCACCGAAAATTACGTCAAACCCGAAGGATTGTCAACAATCCAGTGACTAAAGGTTGGTTTATTGTTGACATCTATCCCTTTCCTTCAGCGGCGGCTGAGCATCGCTATTCGCTCGCCCCAGAAACTGTCAGGTGTCGACTCCCAGGCAAGCCGGTGCAGCTGTGCCAGCGCCTGCTGGTCGCGGAATAACTGGCTGAGTTCATTTCTGGTCAATGAGCCGGGACCGTCTGCACCGCAACGCGATATCAGCGGCGCCAAAAGCTCTGCTCTCCGGGCCAGGCGGATTTTTCGCGCCAGTGCCTGGTGCAGCCGGTTAAGCCCGGGACGCACCACAGCTTCCTCAACCGCCGTCAACGCAGACGCTTTGCCATCTTCGCGCCGGGCCGACCGGGCATCTACCAGCACCTGCGGTGGCGCAAGCTCTTCCGGTATCACCAGCATGCCCAATCGGCGCAGGGCCCTACCCGCGCCAACGCGGCTCAGCAGAACGGAGGTGGGGGCTGCCAATACAAGGGGAACGGCCACCGGCAGCGACCATAAAAAAAACATGGGGTCGATGGTCCAGGCATAGGCAGACCATGCCACCGCCACGGCCATTCCGGGCGACTGGGTCAGAAAGGCATCCCGCCAGGCGGTTTCCTGGGTGCGGTTCTGGCCAGCCCAGGTTAATGAAAGATTCAAGAGAGCCCCAAGAACAAACCGGCTGTGCGCCATCATTCTTATGGGTGCCAGTAACACCGAAACCACAATTTCCACCAGCACACTGACCAGCAGCCGGAAAAACCCACCAAATTGCCGGGCACTGCCATGAATCACAGCGTCCAGTACGGCCAGGAATTTTGGGATGAAGAGCAGCGAAAGCGTGCTCAGGGCCAGGCCCAGAGCCCATTCCGGGCGCCACTCCGGCCAGAGCGGAGAAAACCCACGATGACCTTCCGGAAAATAGTCGATGCTGGCAACGGTCATCTGTACAGCTTCCACCGTGGTCAACATCAGAAATGCCAGCCAGATAGGAGAAGCCGCGTAGGCCATAACTCCGTTCAGCAGCGCCATCCGGTGGGCAAGGCGAAGCCTTCGCCCGAACAGTAGAATCCACAGGTGCTGCAGGTTGCCCCGGGACCAGCGATTGTCTCTGAACAGTTCGTCAGACAGTGTTGGTGGCGACTCCTCAAAACTGCTGCCGAGACCGGGCTCAAGCCAGACTTCGTAACCGGCCCTGCCCATGTAAGCTGCCTCTACAAAATCGTGACTCATAATGGGCCCGCGGAACAGTCCGAACCCCCGCAGTTTGCGCAGGCCACAATGTTTCATAAAGGGTCTGATACGGATGATCGCATTGTGCCCCCAGAAAGCGGCATCGCCCATCTGGATGGCGGACAGACCGGCGGCAAACAGGGTGGAATAGAGGCGGTTGGAAAACTGCTGCACCCGGGCAAACAGGGACTCGCCGTTGATAATGGACGGTGCGGTCTGCAGAATTCCAACATTGGGTTCCCGCTCCATCAGCTGCACCATTCGCACAATCGTATCGGCACCAAGCAGACTGTCTGCATCAAGGACAACCATATAGCGGTAGCGGAGCCCCCAGCGACGCAGGAAGTCGGCCACATTGCCGCTTTTGAAATTGAGGTTTACCTTTCGGCGGCGATAGAACAGTCGCCCTTCCGCCCCGAGCTCCTGACACAGCCGATACCAGGTGGCCTGTTCTTCAAGCCAGACGTCCGGGTTTCGGCTATCCGAGATAATATGGAATTCAAATTGATCCAGGTGTCCTGAGCGTTCCAGGTCCTGATACACCGCCTTGAGCCCACTAAGGGTCCAGCGCACCGGCTCGTGGTAGACCGGCATAATGATGGCGGTTCGCGCAAGCGGCGTGGCGTCAAGATCCTTGCCGGAATGCCGCTTTAACAGGCTGTACCGGTCACCCCCGACCAGCCTTAACAGAAAGCCGAACACGCCCGTCCAGAAGCCGACGGCAATCCACATATACAACAGAGCAAACAGAAACAGCAGCCCCAGTTCCACCAGAGTGCCCCCGTGATACGGCAAAACCCAGAGCAGGAAATAACAGGCGATAAGGGTCTGCCCCACCACAAACAGCGTCATCACAAAACGTCTGACTGTGGCAACCCGGCGCCAGTTGCCGCTGCGTTTGCGGGCTTTGATACTTTCGGCGTCGTCGCTGTCAGTCATATCCGATGAACCCACGTGCCAGCGGAGGATGCGCATCCGGAATAGAGTCGCTGAAGCATTCGAAATAGTCAGGGATAAACCCTACGCACCGGGCCGGCAGATTCAGGTCAAACTCATCACCAAGTGCCTCCTCACCAATTGCCCCCTCCACCAGGCGAAGTGCCTGCCTGCAGTTGGCTGTAGACAATACTATGCCGTCGTCAGCCAGATAGGTCAGCACCCTTTCAAGCGCCTGCTGGCAGAGTACTTCGGGCATGTTCGCGGGCGCGGCCATCATTTGCTCTGCCCGTTCCTGGCCTCTTTGGACTGCGAATAGGTCCAGACTTCGGTCAGGCGTTTATTATCCAGCAGTAACTGGCCGCGGAACATGGGTTGGGCTCCGCTACCGGGGCGAACCAGCATCGACAGTCGCCAGGTGTTGTCCGCACCGATGAACTCTACAAAGTGCTCGATAATTTCTGCGTCATCACCACTGCCGCCCGCGGTAACGTCGCTGACAACCACGGCATCCGGCTTGAGGCCCTTCAATGGCCCACCGGCAAAATCGACGATGATCCGATAGGCGTCGACGGCATCACCACCTCCGGTGCGGTTGCCATCCCCCACAAACGTTTTGACTACCTGGCCGGTTTCCTGGCCAGCAATATCAGGGCCACCAAAGCTGAGCGTATAACCGAATGTGCGATTTTCTCCCGCGCCCGGATTTTCCCCGGGCTTCCAGAACGCAACGATATTGTCGTTTACCTCAGAGTCCGTGGGTATTTCCACCAGCACCACTTCGCCGCCGGACCAGTCTGAGTCGGGTGATACCCAGGCACTTGGCCGCAGGTCGTAGCGGGCTTCTGCATCCTCAAAATGACGATAGTCCGTGTCTCTCTGGATCAGCCCGAACCCTCCCAGCCGGTTTACCTGCATGTAACTCAGGTAAAGACGGGAAGGATTGAGCAGAGGGCGCCAGAGCCATTCATTGCTGCCCAGGTCGTGGATTAACAGCCCATCCGAATCATGAACCTGCGGCCGCCACTCCCCGGCCGGCCGTGCGGTATTCTCGCCGTAATAGAACATAGAGGTCAGTGGCGCCACACCGACCTGTTCAACGGTTTTACGGAAGAAAAGCTCCGCGGTAACCTCAACGTTTGTGGTAGAACCCGGACTGATATCAAAGCGGTAGGCACCAGCCATACTGGGGCCGTCAAGCAGTCCGTATACCCGCATACGGTCACTGTCGGCTCCGGGCCTCTCGAGCCAGAATTCAGTAAAGGAAGGAAACTCTTCGCCGGAACCCAGGCCAGTGTCAACGGCTACACCCCTTGCTGAGATCCCGAAGCCGTTTTCCGCTCCGACTCCTCTAAAGTAGCTTGCCCCGGCAAAAACCAGGAACTGGTTCTGCTCTGTGCCTGTTCCAAACGGATAGGTGAGTTTGAACCCGGCATGACCAAGATCCGCCGGTATTCGTTTAGCAAGGTCAGCGTTAGGGAAACTGTAAGCGGATTTATCAAAGGGAATTGGAGTGACCCCGGCGGCATCAATCTGATTGAGCTTGACGCTGTGGGTGTAATAAACGCCCGGCGGCACCAGCATCACCTGAAAGCGGGAGCGTCCCTGTCGCCATAGGCTGGCCTCCGGATTGAACCGGATGGCCTGATACTCCTGGTAATCCAGGTCCTTGAGGAAACCCGGCACTTCCGTTGGGGGCTGATATTTCTCGCTGGCCAGCGCCCTGGCCCTGTCGACCACTGCTGCAAATTCAAAAGCATGAGCGGGCATTATAGAAAGAAGAAAGCTCGGTAATGTAAGCAGCGTAAGCAGTCTTGTCCCTGAGCGCATGATCTCTGATCCTTGAGTCATTCCTTGGGATACTAATGTAGCACCTGCAAGGGCGGAAAATACTCAGGTAACAGTTTTGTAAGGCGGAGTCGGTAAGGAAAGGATTGTCAGGCCTGCGATCAGATCCCCATGGACAGGGAAAAGCGCACGTCCGGATGATCCGGCATGGTTAAGGGGGTATTAGAAACGCTGATCATACGCCCCACGCTGAGATCCGCAGTAAATGCCCTGCCCTGCATTCTTAGGGAAACCTGACCAGCACTGGCCTTGCCGCAACGGCCTGCCTGGTAGGGCATCCACCCTTGCAGCACGGCCAGATTCAGGCTCGACAGAACGCCATCCAGAAACGGCATGGGCCAGGAGGGGCTGGCCGTTGCCAGGCGCATCCAGCCACCCCTGAGAACCGAGAGCGACTGGCCGTTGAAACCGGCAAGCATGGATGGACCGGCGACCGCCAGGAATTCTGAAGAAGGAAGATCATCGTCGGCAAACTGGTAGCGTCCGTTGGCCCTCCAGTTCCAGTCAAAGAACTCCTGTTCAGCCGAGGCAGTCACCGTAACTTTGTAAAATCCGGTTTCATTGACTGAGCCACGGTGCAAAGGATACTCCGTTGACTGAAATTCCCGGCCGCTCAACGCCAGGATCCGGGTATTTATCAGCGTGCCTGTTCCGATTTTACGGCCGCCGCGGGCCTCGAGGCCGAAGGAAGATAACTGGTAGCGGGATTCTGACACCGGGTTTTGCTGTTTGAAGGACTCACTGTTCACCCCCCGATGCCGGGCCATGCCATCGAAAGACATACCGAAACGGGAGAAAAGTGGACGACTCGCTTGTAGCCCAAGCACCCGGGATTGGTGGCTGGCATTATAACGATGCCCACCATCCCTGACGGCATGGTCATAGCTGGATCGCCCTGCCTCCACCTGCACCCGGTAAATTCCTGCTGGCAGGCGATAGCGAAACGTTGCGGCGCGCGAATCGGTGCCATTTCTGTTGGAATGCGAATCCCGGTAGTCAAACCCGATGGCGTCGTCCTGACCAAGAAGCCTGCTTGCCGCCACGCCAATTGCGCCATTCAAACCGTCGTTGCTTGCTTCAGTCCTGCCAGAAAATGTCAGCCAGGAATTTTCCTGTCCTGCCAGAAGGGGTTGACTGATTACGCACCAGAGTAGTGCAAATAACAGCGTCGGTTTCAAAATCTTAATTCCCGCAAAAAAAAGGCGTCAAGCAGTTGTCTGATGCCAGCGCCGGTCGTTCTAATGAAGTTCTGCGGAAAACAGTATTTCACCAGCGAGCATTAATCCAGCCCTTGTTTCTAAAAATTACATACTTAATAGACATATATTACAGCAAGTTAGCCTGCTATTTGAATCTTTTTTCTAAGGAAATCAAATAGCGACGCGTAACCTGACAGGGTTGGTGTTTTTACCAATTTCTACAATTCGTTGTCTGAACCTCCATTCAGACACACAACTTGGTTACACTTGGCATACTTCGTGAGTCAGCCCCCAGGGACGAAGAACTCACAACAGGCCTCGACCCAAGCGAATAAAAGGACGAACGTTATGATCAAGAAGTGTCTCTTTCCTGTTGCCGGTTACGGCACCCGCTTCCTGCCAGCCACCAAGGCGATGCCCAAAGAAATCCTGCCCATTGTGAATAAGCCGCTGGTTCAGTACGGCGTGGAAGAAGCGGCCGAGGCCGGCGTTCATGAGTTCGGTTTTGTCACAGGCCGGGGCAAGCGCGCCATCGAAGATCATTTCGATATCAGCTATGAACTGGAACACCAGATTGCCGGGTCCGGAAAAGAAGATCTGCTTGCGTCCATCCGTGACCTGATTGATAACAATTCCTTTGCCTTCACCCGTCAGAACGAGATGAAAGGCCTGGGCCATGCCATTCTCACCGGTCGTAACCTGATTGGCGACAACCCGTTTGCGGTGGTGCTGGCAGATGACTTCTGTGTCGCTGATGAAGGCTCAGATGGCGTGCTGGCCCAGATGGTGAAGCTTTATAACCAGTTCCGCTGTTCCATCGTCGCCATTGAGGAAGTGCCGGCAGACGAAACCCACAAATACGGGGTAATCGCCGGTGAGGAAATGAAAGACGGGCTCTACCGCATCACCGATATGGTCGAAAAGCCAAGCCCGGATAAGGCCCCCAGTAACCTGGCGATCATTGGCCGTTACATTCTGACCCCGGATATCTTCGAAATCATCGAACGCACCCCGGCCGGTAAGAACGGCGAAGTGCAGATCACCGATGCACTGCTGGATCAGGCCAAAAACGGCTGCGTGCTGGCTTATCAGTTCAAGGGGCGTCGGTTTGACTGCGGCAGCATTGACGGCTTTGTGGAAGCCACCAACTACGTTTACGAAAACATCTACAAGAAAGGCAAGAAGTAATCAGCGGCCTTAGCGGCCCAGAATCTGAAGGATCATGCGCCGGTTTTCAGCTGAGGTTTTGCGGAACCGGCGCAGCAGTTCGGTCTCTTCATCCGACAGCTGCACCCGCTGAATTTCCTGTTCCAGCTGCTTCAGGGCGGTGGAAAGGTCGTCTCCCCGGCTGAAGGCCAGGCCCGGCAATTCCAGTTGTCCGGTATCGCCGGTGTCGTCCAGGTCCAGTATTTCATCCAGCGCGGTTTCCGTGCGCAGACAGAAATCCAGCAATTCCATGACATTGGGGTAGCCCCGCTGCCGGCTGTCCGACACTTCCCAGCTCGCCACCGTCTCTTCGTCCACGCCACAGCTGCTGGCGACGTCTTCACGGGTCAGTTGCGCGGTTTCGCGAATCTGCCGAAGACGGCGATGAAAACTTTGCAGATACCGCATGGAAAGGTGACTCTCTCTGGCTGGATGACGCTCTGTTCACATTCTGGAGTGAATCAATCCGGAAATGTAACGTACATTAGGCGATAGGCACAATCTGACGTCAATGAACTGGCAACACAAACACAAAAACCGGACATATAACGAATGGCTGCACAAGCTCTGGACACGACTGACGCCTGGCAACTTATTCTACAGGCGGTTAACCGTCATAATATTACACTGACCGCCGGCGATGACCGCCACCGAGCGTTGGACATTGGCCAGCACGGAGATTGGACGCTGCGCGTTCCAGCGGAGCCACAGGCGCGCCAGTTGCTGACCACGTTTCTGCCCCTTTGTCGCCACCTGCCTGCCAGTGCCCAACCCATTGTGGTAGGGCAAATGGGCCAGAGCCTGGATGGCCGTATTGCAACCGTGACCGGGGCGTCCAAATACATTAACGGCGAAGGCGGTCTGCTGCATCTGCACCGGCTGAGAGCGGTATGTGATGCGGTGGTTGTGGGGGCTGGCACCGCCTCGGAAGACAATCCCAAACTGACGGTGCGCCTGGCCAGCGGACCGAACCCGGTGCGGGTGGTGATTGATCGTCACAGGCGTGTGCCTGATACCCACGGCATTTTTACCGATGAACAGTCGCCCACCTTGCGCCTGGTCGCCGGGGATTATAAACCCGGCAAGAAACTGCTGCCCCGGGGCGGCGTGATGGAAGTGCCCTGCCTTGGCGACGATGAACGACAGGAACAGACCGAACCGCGCCGGATTCTTGAAGTGCTGGGGGATTTCGGGCTCAGGCGGCTGTTTGTTGAAGGCGGCGGGCTGACGGTATCGGGATTTCTGACCGCCGGTCTGCTGGACCATCTTCATGTAATGGTGGCGCCGATGATTATCGGCAGCGGTCGGCCTGCCTTCTCACTGCCGGAAATCGAGAAGCTGGACAGCGCCCTGCGCCCTGCCGCCAACATGGTGGATCTGGGCAGCGATATGCTGTTTGACCTGGACTTCAGTCAGCGGGCCCAGCCGCAGGGCGACTGAACGTAAACAGGCTCCCGGGCAGGCTGGACAGCAGCACCGTCAGACCGTAGCCCACACTCAGCGCCACGCCCTGTTCCGCCGGCAAACCTGCCAGCGGCCAAAGCACAGCCGCTGCACCCTCACGAACGCCCCATCCGGCGACGGTCAGCGGGATCACCATGGCCAGCAGCAACAGGCTGCAAAGCGCCAGCAGGGTCAGCGTTTGCTCCAGCGACAGGTCGCCGTGAGCACTGGCGGCCAGAAGCCAGAACACCGCCAGATAGGTAGCCACCACCAGCAGTGAAGACAAAATCTGAACCGGGAATACTCTTGGGCTCAGTAACCCCCGATAAAGATCCCGGCCCAGCGTCGCCAGATAATCCCGAAACCGGCGCCAGAGCCGCCTGCCAAAGATCACAACCACGGTAATCGTCACGGCGATAAGCAGCAGGCCAATCCCGATTCCGCCGCCCCACTGGCTACCCAGCGCCCGGAATGGCGGCTGCGTAACCGCAAGCCAGACACCCGCCGACAGCGCCACGGCACACATCGCCAACTGCCCGGACAGGCGTTCAATCATCACCGCATGCAGTGACGTCCCGCGCTCGCCGGACCCGCTGCCATGGCGCCAGGCCCGGTTTACATCACCCAGCACCCCGCCGGGCAGGCACTGGTTCAGAAAAGTCGCCAGATAGTATTCGCGAACGGCGTCCCTGAGCGCCAGCGTCAGGCCAAGGCTGCGCGTTGTAAAGCGCCAGCGCCAGGCTGAAACCACAACCTGGCCAACCGATACCAACAAGGCCAACCCGACGGCCACAATGGAAAACCGGGACAGCTCATCGACCAGCTTGTCGATGTCCAGCAACCACGCCAGACCCACCAGCAAAACAGCGGTCAAAACCCAGCGCAAACCGGGCGGCAAGCGGAAGCCCTGGCGGCGCCTTTCAGTCATGGCCTGGCCGGGCAAACAGGTCGTAATGGGCAACGCGAATCTTCAGGGCGCCCTGATCCGCCAGTTTCAGCCGCGCCGCCTGCCATTGGTCAATCCGGGCCTGTTCCGCCGGGCACTGCTCTTTTGCCGCTTCACACCAGCCGGACATCAGCGCTGCCTGAAGTGGCTCATCCCCGCGTTCCAGCAACCAGGGACTGGGCGCAACGGCCACATCAAACCCCCGGGTTTCAAGCTGGCCCTTCAGATAATCGGTCGCCTGCGGACCCAGTGCGGCGCCGCTGCCTTTATCGCCGTGTTGGTGGTCGTTTACCAGTGACCGCAGCAGGTCGTCGTCGGGGTGTTCCGGGGTCAGCTGAAATTCCCCAGCGTAGCTCAGTACGATAAAGACGGCGGCTTGCCGTGCCCGGGCCGTATCCGCCAGCGCATCCAGCCAATCCGCGGAGGCCAGATCGATCAGCGCCGAGGCGGTGATCAAATGGGTGTCGGCGGGAATCAGCTCGTTCAGATTGCCCGCTTCCAGGGTGCATTCACGGCCTTCTACGCCCGCAACCTTTGCCCCCATACGCTGGCAGGCTTCCGCCAGCAGTGCGGAGTCCTGGTCCAGCAGTGTCCACCGCTGGGGCCGGGGGAGCTTTTCGCTGAGATACACGCCATTTGAGCCGGCCCCGGCGCCAAGATCTGCAATATGGAGCTCCGGACTTCCGATTTTCTGGCTAGTCCGCCAAGCCCGAACCTGTTCCAACAGCGCCTGACTGCGGGCGCGGTGGTCTGCCGGCTCCCGCAGGCTCAGCCATTGCTGATCAAACTGGCTGTGGTCTCTGGTCTGGTGCAACTGCGCCATTGCAGCCAGGAAGTCATCAGCCGCTTCAGGCCACTGACGAACCGACTCGCGGCTTTGCCGGGCGGCTTCGGCCAGATCCTGCAGGCTCTGCCGGTCAGACAGGCATGCTTCAAGGCAATCCTTCAGGGCGTTAACCGACCCCGCCGGATACTGGCGGACGCCCGGGCGATTGCCGGTATTTGCCAATGCGCCGCCGTCAGTGGTGATCACCGGCAAACCAGCCGCCAGAGCTTCGTCAATCACCATGCCATAGCCTTCATACAGAGACGGAAGCACAAACAGGTCGGCGTTCTGGTATTGATGACGCAACGCCTGGTCGTCCAGCTCACCGGCCATGGTGATGCGCTCTTCCAGGGCAAGGCTTTGTATTTGCCCGGCGACCTGCTGGCTGTATTCCGGGCTGCGCTCGGTGGAGCCAGCCAGGACGCAGTGCCAGGGCAAATCTGTCAGCGCTGAAAGCGCCTCAACCAGGTGATGCTGGGCTTTGCGGGGCGACAGGCCGGCCACACACAAAAGCCGCAGCCCGCTGGTGTGCGCACCCTGCCCGGCTGGTTTGATGTGGGGCTCAATCCTGTCGGTTCCCGGCTCAATTACCTGAACCCTGTGCGAGGGGACTTTGAAATCGCTCAGGCGTTTGGCGGTGTAATGGCTGGTGGCGATCACGCCACTGACTGCCGCCAGGGCCCGGGTTTCAGATTCAAACAGAAAGGCTTTGTGGTCGTCGCTGATGCCGGTTTCGTCCGCCAGCGGGTGATGCACCAGCGCCACCAACCTTAAACGTGCGGCGTGTTTCTCGACCACCGCAGGCAGGCCGCCCATAGCCAGTCCGTCCAGCACCACGGTTGCGCCGTCTTCACAGGCAGACAGGCGCTGGTCCATAGTGGACTCCGCTACGGCATCGGGCACCGGAAACTGCCCGTCCAGTCCTTCAACCCGAGCGTTACAGCCTTTCAGCGTCAACGCGTTGACCAGTTGGCTGACATAACGATAACCGCCAGTGCGCTGGCCGGGGTCGCCGGGCACCAGAAACAGAACAGACTGGCTGATGTCGCCTGCCATCATTAAAGTTCGCCGTGATAGCTGGCCCAGGCGATGTGGGATTCACCCAGCGTGACTTTCATGCCACACAGCCCTTTTCCGGTGTCACCCAGACGCCCCTCGCGGATGGCTTTTGCCAGCCGGTCGAACACGGTCGCCGCCATAAATTCCGTGGTGGTATTGCGCCCCGCCAGCTCGGGCAGCTCGTCCAGGTTCTGCATGTTAAATTCCGCCAGAACCGCGGACAGCACTTCGGACGCCAGGCCGATATCCACAATCAGGTCGTCTTCGTCCAGCGCCTTGCGCTCAAAGGTGACGTCCACCACATAGGTTGCGCCGTGAAGCTTTTGCGCCGGGCCGAACACCTCGCCCTTGAAACTGTGGGCGATCATCATGTGGTCTCTGACTGTGAGTGAAAACATACCGGGGTCCTTGTTCAAATGTGAGTTGGTCGTTCAATAGATAATGCGATGGCAAAGTGTCTCGGCGGCCAGGGGCAGGCCCGCTGCTTCAGCGTTCCCTGTTTGAGAGTGCCCTGACAGACTGGCCATCACGCTCGGCAAGTCCCGGAACGGGCTTTCACCGGTAATCAGGCAGTCCAGCTGCGGGTCGCACAGCAGGCGCAGGGCCAGCTGCATCCGGTCCGGATAATCCCAGCGGGGTTTCTGTTGGGGATTCAGCTGCCCCACCTGGCTGGAGCGGATGGTCAGCCGTCGGGAGTGGAAGGACCGGCCCAGGGGCGCAGGCACCGACTGTTCGCCGTACCAGCTCATCTCGATCACCCGGGCTTCCGGGCCACAAAGGCTCAGAGCCGTTTCCAGGCCGCCCGGGTGTCCGCTGGCGTGGACCACCAGATCATGGTCATCGGTGGTCGCCCCAGTGGCGAAATCCAGCCCCAGGGACTCTGCGACGGCCCTTCGCTTGGGGTTCACGTCGATGGCGATCACGCGCGTACCCGGAATCCGGCTGGCCAGCCAGGCGACCAGGCAGCCGACCACGCCAAGCCCAACGACGGCAATCCGGTCACCGACCTTCGGCGCTGCATCCCAGAGGCCATTCACGGCGGTTTCCATATTGGCGGCCAGCACGGCTCTTTCGTCAGGTAAGGCTTCAGGCAGAAGGTTCACCGCAGACGCCGGCACGCGGAAGCTGTCCTGATGGGGAAACAGGGTAAATACACTGCGGCCCTGCAGGTTCTCTGGCCCATCTACTACCCGGCCAA
>Ga0136557_1001671_pt1 | contig 13813 bp, 11 predicted proteins | sample AntRauTorckE6832_FD_104796 | JGI IMG/M metagenome (GOLD analysis project Ga0136557, IMG submission 104796) | Saline lake microbial communities from Rauer Islands, Antarctica - Metagenome Torckler E6 #832 | ecosystem: Environmental > Aquatic > Non-marine Saline and Alkaline > Saline | place...
GGGGCGGTGCGTCTGTATTCGGCCTGTACACGCTTGGAGACCTCGGCTTCTCTGACTTTGCCGGCTCTGGCATCGTTCACATGGCCGGTGCTTCTGCAGCCTTGGCCGGTGTGATTCTGCTGGGCGCTCGTAAGGGCAAGTATGCCGCTGACGGTTCGGTACGTGCTATTCCAGGTCATAACCTGCCGCTGGCAACACTGGGTATGTTCATCCTGTGGATGGGCTGGTTCGGTTTCAACGGTGGTTCGGTACTGAAGCTGGCTGATGTGGCCAACTCAAACGCTGTCGCCATGGTATTCCTGAACACCAACGCGGCGGCTGCCGGTGGTTTGATGGCGGCACTTATCACAGCCCGTCTGCTGTTCGGCAAGGCCGACTTGACCATGGCGCTGAACGGTGCGCTGGCAGGTCTGGTAGCAATCACGGCCGAGCCTTCAACGCCAACCGCGCTGATGGCGACTATCTTCGGTGGCCTGGGTGGTGTGCTGGTTGTGTTCAGCATCCTGTTCATGGACAAGATCAAGATTGATGATCCGGTCGGCGCGATCTCTGTGCACGGTACCTGTGGTCTGCTGGGTCTGCTGCTGGTGCCGATCACAAACGACGGTTCAAGCTTCTCCGGCCAGATCATTGGCGCCCTCACCATCTTCATCTGGGTATTCGTAACCAGCTTCATAGTCTGGTCGGTACTGAAAGCTGTCATCGGTATCCGTGTCACTGAAGAAGAAGAGGACCAGGGTGTGGATATTTCAGAGTGTGGTCTGGAAGCATACCCGGAGTTCAGCAAGTAATACGGTATAAAGGTGCCGGCGCAAGTCGGCACCATTACCCCCAAGGAAACTTTTAAAGCGCCTGCCAGCAGGCGCTTTTTTTATGCTTAGAGCAAAGGGGGGGCTTAAAGCTCCCCCCCTTTACCTTAAGTCGCCCCACTGCAGCTGGATAGCCGTCAGCGCCACCACCGGTGCAGTTTCGGTGCGCAGGATGCGCGGGCCGAGCTTGACGGGCAGGAAACCCTGGCTCAGGGCGTGATCTTTTTCGGTGGGACTGATGCCGCCTTCGGGGCCGATCAGCATGAAAATCCGATCGGGGCGAGTGCCGGTGAAGCCAGCGTGACCGTTGTGATCGAGCAGGAAACCCTGCCCCGCCGGCACCTGTGCCAGCCAGTCGTTGATGCTGAGCGGGTTGTTGATCAGAGGTACCGTGCAGCGGCCGCATTGTTCGGCAGCGCTGACAGCCACCTTTTGCCAATGTGCCACACGTTTGTCGACGCGATCGTTGCTGAGTTTGACTTCGCTGTGCTCGGTAAACAAGGGTGACACAATACACACGCCAAGCTCCGTGGCTTTCTGGATGGCATAGTCCATGCGTTCACCACGCGATAAACCCAGACCGATATGCGTTGGCAGCAGTGCTTCGGCCACACGCGTTTGTGTCTGTGACAAACGCAACTGTACGCTACGCTTGTTGATCTCCAGCACGTCCGCGATGTACTCGCCGTTGTCACCATTGAACAGGGCGTACTGCTGGCCCGGTTTCGCGCGCAGCACTTTGCCCAGATAATGCGCCTGATCACCGTCCAGTTCGACCACAGTGCCCGGGAGCAGCGGTTGATCTATGTAAAGGCGGGATAAACGCATAATGATCGCTTAACGCAGGTTCAGTTGTTGCCAGATCTGGCGCACCGGCTCGGTCTGGTTCATGCTGTAAAAATGCAGGCCCGGCGCGCCGCCAGCCAGCAGATCTTCGCACAGACTCTGTACCACCTCGACACCAAATTCGCGAATGCTGGCGCTGTCATCGCCATATGACTGCAGGCGCTGACGAATCCAGCGCGGAATTTCCGCGCCACAACTGTTGCTGAAACGCTGCAGATTGGTGAAATTGGTAATGGGCATGATGCCGGGCACAATCGGAATATCAATGCCCGCCTTGGCGCAACCGTCCAGAAAATAGAAATAGGCATCCTGATTGTAGAAATACTGCGTAATCGCACTGTTGGCACCGGCATCTATCTTCCGCTTGAAGAACTTGATGTCGCTGTCATAGTTGTCCGACTGCGGATGAATCTCCGGGTAGCAGGCGACTTCTATATGAAAATGGTCACTTGTGGTTTCACGCACGAATTCGATGAGCTCGTTGGCGTAATAATACTGCGACGCGGTACCCGTGCCGGACGGAATGTCGCCGCGCAAGGCCACCAGTCGATTGATGCCCAGCGACTGATAGTTTTTCAGCAGCGCGAGGATCTCGTCACGACTTGAGCCGCCAAACGACAGGTGCGGCGCAACATCGGATCCCGCCTGCTTGATGCTGGTGACCGTTTGCCGGGTACCATCCTTGGTTGAGCCGCCAGCGCCATAGGTCACAGAAAAGAAGTCTGGCCTCAATTCGGCAAGCTCGCTACGCACAACCTGCAACTTTTCAACCCCAACCTCGGTACGAGGCGGGAAAAATTCAAAACTGAAGCGCGCGTCTGTATTAACGATATCCATATTTTGCTCTCTCACTAAAACCGCTGACTGTCGCACAGACAACCAGCGGCGTCGGGTCTGGCGCGATCAGTACTTGTATGACTCGGTCTTGAACGGGCCTTCCGCCTTGACACCGATGTACTTGGCCTGAGTTGATGTCAGTTTTGTCATCACGCCGCCAAAGCCGCCTACCATCAGTGCCGCTACTTCTTCGTCCAGCTTTTTGGGCAACACCTCAACGCGCAGCATCTGAGTCTTTTCGTCAGCAGAGCGTGAGGCAAACGCCTGTTTGAACATATGAATCTGCGCAATAACCTGATTCGCAAATGATCCATCCATAATGCGTGACGGATGGCCGGTTGCATTGCCCAGGTTGACCAGACGGCCCTCAGACAGCAGGATCACGTAATTCTCGGAGTTCTTGTCAGCATCGCCGCGGAACACCTGGTGAACCTGTGGCTTTACTTCTACCCACTTCCAGTTTTTGCGCATGAAGGCGGTATCGATTTCGTTATCAAAATGACCGATGTTGCAGATGACGGCGCCGTTTTTGACTGACTGCAACATATTCTTGTCGCAGACATCAATATTACCGGTGGTGGTCACGATCATGTCAGTTTTGCCCAGCAATGCCGTGTCGATATCTTCCAGACGACCTGTGTTGTTGCCATCCTTGTATGGAGACACAATCTCAAAACCATCCATACATGCCTGCATGGCACAGATGGGGTCAATTTCGCTGATCTTGACGATCATGCCTTCCTGGCGCAGGCTCTGTGCCGACCCTTTGCCTACGTCACCGTAGCCGATAACCAATGCTTTTTTACCGGACATCAGCATATCAGTGCCACGCTTGACGGCGTCATTCAGGCTGTGGCGACAGCCGTACTTGTTGTCGTTTTTGGCTTTGGTGACTGAATCGTTGACATTGATCGCCGGCACCCTCAGGGAACCTTCTTCCAGCATTTCCAGCAGGCGGTGAACACCGGTGGTGGTTTCTTCGGTGATGCCATGGATTTTGTCCAGCATGGCCGGGTACTTGGTATGCACCATGCCGGTGAGGTCGCCGCCGTCATCCAGCAGCATATTCGCCTCCCAGGGCGTACCGTCTTTGAGAATAGTCTGTTCAATGCACCATTCGCCTTCTTCCTCGGTCTGGCCTTTCCAGGCGTACACTGCAATACCCTTGGCCGCAATGTAGGCTGCCGCGTGGTCCTGCGTGGAGAAGATGTTGCACGACGACCAGCGCACTTCGGCGCCCAGCTCTATCAGCGTTTCAATCAGAACCGCCGTCTGGATGGTCATGTGTATACAGCCGATGATCTTTGCATTGGCCAGTGGCTGCTCCGCCTTGTAACGTTCACGCAGTGCCATCAACGCCGGCATTTCTGCCTGAGCCAGGACAACTTCTTTGCGGCCGTATTCGGCCAGATTGATATCGGCTACTTTATAATCGGTGGTGCTCATAACTGTACCTTCTACTAATGAATTTGTTTACAGGCCTGCTGCTTCCCGCAGTGCGTCAGCCTTGTCAGTTTTTTCCCAGGTGAACGCAGCTTCTTCGCGCCCAAAGTGGCCATAAGCGGCCGTTGAGAAATAAATCGGGCGAATCAGATCCAGCATCTTGATCAGGCCTTTCGGGCGCAGTTCGAAATGCTCACGTACCAGTTCGACAATACGTTCATGGCTGATTCTTCCGGTGCCAAATGTTTCTACGCTGATAGACGTCGGTTCGGCCACACCGATGGCATAAGACACCTGAATTTCACAACGATCGGCAATACCTGCCGCCACGATGTTCTTGGCCACATAGCGCGCCGCGTACGCTGCGGAGCGATCAACCTTGGATGGATCCTTGCCGGAGAATGCGCCGCCACCATGGCGCGCCATGCCGCCGTAAGTGTCAACGATGATCTTGCGGCCGGTCAGGCCGCAGTCACCGAAGGGGCCACCTATCACAAATCGGCCAGTCGGGTTGATAAAATACTTGGTTTTGGCATCCAGCCACTCGGCCGGCAGGACCGGCTTGATGATTTCTTCCATCACCGCTTCCTGCAGCGCTTTTTGATCAATGTCTTCGTCGTGCTGAGTGGACAACACCACCGCGTCAATACCCACGGGCTTGCCGTCCTGGTAGCGGAAGGTGATCTGGCTCTTGGCGTCCGGGCGCAGCCAGGGCAGCGTGCCATTTTTACGCACTTCTGCCTGCCGTTTGACCAGTCGGTGGGAATAGGTAATGGGTGCGGGCATCAGTACATCAGTTTCATTACTGGCGTAACCGAACATCAGGCCCTGGTCGCCGGCGCCCTGTTCGTGATCCTGGGTTTCATCAACGCCCATGGCGATGTCTGGCGACTGTTTGCCGATGGCGTTGAGCACGGCGCAGGAATGCCCGTCAAAACCCTTGTCTGAATGGTCATAACCAATGTCGATGACGACTTTGCGGGCGATGTCTTCCAGGTCAACGTAGGCTTCAGTGGTCACCTCACCGGCAACAATGACCATGCCGGTTTTGACCAGTGTTTCGCAGGCAACACGCGCGCGCGGATCCTGCTTTAGCAGGTTGTCGAGCACGGCGTCGGAAATCTGGTCGGCAATTTTATCCGGATGTCCTTCGGACACGGACTCGGAGGTGAATAAGCTTGTGGTCATGCTTAAGGTCCTTTTTTCTGTTGTTAGTTGTGTCGGTTAAAGTCAGTCGTTTGATGTGTCCGGGTAAACACCCGCATCTGTACCTGGAATCCGTTGCGCAGCCCCAGGTAGACACGTTGCCCACTTTCAAGTCCGGCCTCTTGCGCCCAGGCGTCAAGATCTTGCTCGGTAAAGCCCAGCCATAGGTCGCCGCAGGATTCGCGCACCCAATCCTGGTCGTGGTGGCTCAGATCGATAAGCAATAAAGTGCCATTGCGGTTTAACAGTTGTGCGCAGTCCTGGAAGGTTTCCCGCGGCGACGGGATATGGTGCAACACCATGTTGTAAATCATCAGGTCGAATGTCAGGCCCTGAGACAGGGCCGCCCGTGTGTCACCGTGGATGAACGCAGCCGCTTGCTCAGCGGCGCCGCTGTCCTGGCCCAAGCGCTGCGCCAGTGAATTGCGCGCACGACTGAGCATTTCCATAGAATTGTCCAGCGCTGTCAGGTTCTGGAAACGGGTTGCCAGCTCGCTGAGCAACGGGCTCTCACCGGGACCCACTTCCAGTACCCTGGCCTGCTTTGGCAACCTCAGGCCATCGAGCAGGTCGTGCAGGGCGTCCCGGTAGTGCGCGTATTCGGCGACCAGCTCCTGCTTTGCCAGAAAACGTTCGGCGTGGCGTTCAAAAAACAGCAGCGACTGCTCCGATCGTTCATCATGAATCTGTTGTATGCCGCCTGCCAGCTCGCCGCGCAGCGGAAGCTGGTCAAGCGCGGCAAAGGCCGATTGTTTGACGTCCCGCAGCGGGTCGTCTGTCAACAGCAGGGCGCGGCGATAGAAAATACTGTTGCCTTCGCGCCGGGTGGAGACCAGTCCGGCCTGGGCCAGTATCTTCAGGTGATGGCTCAGCGCGGATTGGCGCACCTCGACAATACGGCACAGCTCCAGCACGCCAAACGATTCAGCGCGCAGCAGGCGCAGGATATCCTGCCGCTGCGGATCCGCCAGTGCTTTGAAAACACGAGCCAGTTCATCGGTAGTGCCGCGCACCGGCAGCCGTGTCGTTAAGTCGATTGTGTCTGGATTAGCGCTCATAGGGCGCGAACTATAACAGTTTCGATACCTATATCAAAATATTTTGATAGAGCGTTTGCGCTGATTGAGATATTAAATCGTTATAATAAAAGAGTTATGATAACTATTAACTATATATCGTCATACAAAAAGAATAAGATAATATAAACATATAATTCTTTATGTATGATGATTATGATATAAATCATCCTCATTAATCTGATTGTATAAAGAGTTAACGTATGAGCAGTAAGACGCTTGCGATTAGCAAGTCCTTGTCCGACGACGCCATCCTGACCGAGTTGGGCCAACGGCTGAGTCGCTATCGTATCAATGCAAAATTGACCCAACAGGCCCTGGCAGACATGGCCGGTATCTCCAAAAGCACGCTGGAGCGTATCGAGGCTGGTGCGCCGTCGCAGCTACCCAATTTGATTCGTGTGTTGCGTGTGCTCGATATGTTGCCGGCGCTGGAAAGCGCGATTCCTGCGTTGGCGCCGCGGCCCATGGATCTGTTGCGCAACCAGCGCAAGCCCCCGCAACGGGTGCGGCCACGACAAACCAGGCAGCACGCCCCCGCATCGGGCAGCGCAAACAGCGCAAACAGCGCAAACAGCGCAAAGAGCACCAACAGCGCAAAGAGCACCAACAGCGCAAAGAGCCCGGACACCTTCGATCAAGAATCCGCAAATAAGAGCCAGGCCACAAAGCCCTGGGTTTGGGGGGATGAGCGCAAATGACCACGCTGGCGCAGGTCAAACTATGGGGGAGCACCATTGGCGCCGTCGCGCTGGATGAGCATTCTGCGGCAACGGGTTTTGAATACGACGAAGACTTTGCCAACAGCGGCATTCAGGTCGCGCCGTTGATGATGCCTTTGCCGGGTGGTCACAACAAAGTCTTTCGCTTCCCAGCGCTGGCGCAAGAAACCTTTCATGGCCTGCCGGGGCTGTTGGCGGATGCGCTGCCCGATCGTTTTGGGCACGCTTTGATTGATGCCTGGTTGGCCAGTCAGGGGCGCGCCCCCGATACCTTCAATGCCGTGGAGCGCCTGTGTTATGTCGGTAGTCGGGCCATGGGTGCGCTGGAGTTCGCACCGGTTACCGGGCCGCGGGCCCGGGCGTCGCAGCAAGTGGATATTGCACAACTGGTTGGCATGGCCTCGAAGGTGCTGGCGCAGCGTCAATCCTTCACGACCCATTTGAACGACGACGATCCCGAGGGTTTGCGTGACATCCTGCGCGTAGGGACGTCGGCGGGTGGTGCGCGCGCCAAGGCCGTTATAGCCTGGCACCCGGAGAGCGGCGATGTGCGCTCCGGCCAACTTGACGTTGACGCCGGATACCAGCACTGGTTGTTGAAATTCGACGGCGTGAGCGCCAACCGCGACAAGGAGCTGACGGACCCACAGGGATACGGACAAATTGAGTATGCCTATTATCTGATGGCCGTTGATGCGGGCATCACCATGTCAGAGTGCCGCCTGCTCACCGAAGGCAGTCGCCACCATTTCATGACGCGGCGTTTCGACCGTACCGAAACGGGTGACAAATTGCATATGCAGTCATTGTGCGCCATGGCGCATTTCGACTACAACGCGGCAGGCGCATACAGCTATGAGCAGGCCCTGCAGGTCATGCAGCAACTGGGGCTGCCGCAGGCAGACATCGAGCAACAGTTCCGACGCATGGTATTTAACATCGTGACGCGAAATCAGGATGACCATACCAAAAATATTGCCTTCCTGATGGATCGGCACGGTCAGTGGTCCTTGTCACCGGCGTATGACCTCACCTTCTCCTGCAATCCCGAAGGTGACTGGACCTCGCGCCATCAAATGAGCCTGAATGGCAGGCGGGATCATTTTACGCAGGCCGACTTCAACGCCTGTGCCAGATTGGCCACCCTCAAACGCGGTCGGGCCAAGGCCATTATCGATGACGTTAGCGCGGTGGCCAGACGCTGGCCGGAATATGCCAACAAGGCGACAGTGGCTGCCCGGTGGCGTGAGCATATTCAGCCTTTGCTGCGCCTGGATATCCTCTGACACGCTGGCAGGTATATCCCCCAATCTGCGGCTGCGGGCCGGATATGTCTGGAAAATAAGGCTCAACTGCGGGAAAATACCGGTTTTTACGACCCGAACCCCGCGTACAGGAGCTCCACTCGTATGTCCACCCGACTGACCTCGCGCAGAGAATGCGCCAATGCTATCCGTGCCCTCGCCATGGACGCTGTCCAGAAAGCCAGTTCCGGCCATCCCGGCGCACCGATGGGCATGGCAGACATCGCCGAAGTGCTGTGGAATGATTTCCTGTCACACAACCCGGTCAATCCGCAATGGATGAACAGGGACCGCTTTGTACTGTCGAACGGGCACGGTTCGATGCTGGTCTACGCGTTGCTGCATTTAACGGGTTACGATCTGCCCATGTCAGAGTTGCAGAACTTTAGGCAGCTGCACTCCAAAACGCCCGGTCATCCCGAGTATGGTTACACGCCCGGCGTGGAAACCACCACTGGTCCGCTGGGTCAGGGTATCGCCAACGCCGTGGGTATGGCGATTGCCGAAAAAACCCTGGCGGCGCAGTTCAACCGCCCAGGTCATGATGTTATCGATCATTTTACTTATGTGTTTGCCGGTGACGGCTGCCTGATGGAGGGTATCTCCCACGAAGTGTGTTCACTGGCCGGTACCCTGGCGCTGGGTAAGCTGATCATGTTCTACGATGACAATGGCATCTCCATCGATGGCGAGGTTGAGGGCTGGTTTACCGACGACACCGCCAAGCGCTTCGAGTCTTATGGCTGGCATGTGCTGGCGGCAGATGGCCATGACGCGGAGCAGATCAAGAGTGCCATTGCAGCGGCCAGAAAAGAAACGGATCGTCCCAGCATTATCCGCTGTCGCACGGTGATTGGTTTTGGCTCGCCTGGCAAGAGTGGGACTGCAGGCATACACGGGGCGCCGCTGGGTGACGACGAGGTTGCCGCAACACGCAAGCAACTGGGTTGGGAGCACCCACCCTTCAGTGTGCCGGATAATATAAAGCAAGACTGGGACGCGCGTGAGCGTGGTTTCCGGGCGGAAACCCGGTGGAAAGAAAAACTGGTGCGTTACGAAGAAGCGCATCCAGAGCTGGCGCTGGAGCTGGTGCGCCGGGTGAAAGGCGAGTTGCCCGGGCATTTTGTCGAACGCGCTGCAGAGTTCATCGCTTCCTGCCAGGAAAAAGGCGAAAGCATAGCGTCACGCAAGGCCTCGCAAAACAGCATCGCTGCCTTTGGTGAAATACTGCCGGAGCTGATCGGTGGCTCCGCCGACCTGGCAGGGTCCAACCTCACACGTTGGAAAGGCAGTGTGCCGATTACTGACAGTGCCGATGGCAATTACATCAATTACGGTGTGCGCGAGTTCGGCATGACGGCCATCATGAGCGGCATTGCCCTGCACGGCGGGTTTATACCTTACGGCGGTACTTTTCTGATCTTCATGGAGTACGCGCGCAACGCTGTGCGCATGGCGGCCTTGATGAAGCAACACACTATCAATGTCTATACCCATGATTCCATCGGCCAGGGTGAAGACGGCCCCACCCACCAGCCCATCGAACAATTGGCCAACTTGAGAACCACGCCGAACATGTCGGTCTGGCGCCCCTGTGACGCGGTGGAAACGGCGGTGGCCTGGAAGCTGGCACTGCTGCGTCGCAGCGGCCCGACCTCGCTGGTTTTCTCGCGCCAGGGTTTGCCGCATCAGACGCGCAGCGATGATCAGTTGGCGGGAATTGAGCGCGGTGCCTACGTGCTGGAGGATTGCCAGGGGCAGTCAGAATTGATTGTGATCGCAACCGGCTCTGAAGTGTCAATTGCACGAGATGCGGTGAAAGCGCTGCAGGCCAACGGTGTGAAGGCGCGTCTGGTGTCGATGCCTTCGACCGATGTATTCGATGCTCAGGACGCTGCTTATCGTGAGTCCGTGTTGCCATCGGCGGTACGCAAACGCCTTGCAGTGGAAGCGGCGGCTGCAGACTACTGGTTCAAGTACGTGGGCCTTGACGGTGCTGTGGTTGGCATGACCAGCTTCGGCGAATCCGCGCCGGGCGGCGCGCTGATGAAAGCGTTTGGTTTCACCGCAGACAACATCATCACCCAGGCAGAAGCATTGCTGCAGTAAGACAGGGAAACACTATGCCTTTTCGGCTGGCAATAAACGGCTACGGGCGTATCGGGCGCTGTGTGTTACGCGCTTTGCATGAAAGTGCGACGCACAGTGACTTGCAGATCGTTGCGCTCAACGATCTGACCGATGCCCGCGCGATCGCGCATCTGACGCGTTATGACAGCACCCATGGCCGTTTTCATGGTGATGTGGTGCTGGAAGAATCAGGCGAGCACATGCTTATCAACGGACAGCGGGTTAAGGTGTTATCGCAGCCTGACATCACACAATTGCCCTGGCAGGATCTGGATATTGATCTGGTACTGGAATGCAGCGGCCGGTTTAACGACAGAGCCACCGCGGAGCAGCATCTCAACTCCGGCGCCGGGCGGGTGCTGTTCTCGCAGCCGGCGCAGAGCGATGTGGATGCAACCGTCGTCTACGGTATTAATCATGATGTATTGCAGGCATCGCATCGCGTGATCTCGGCGGCATCGTGCACCACCAACTGTGTGGTGCCGGTGATTCAATGTCTGGATGAGGCCTTTGGTCTGGAGTATGGCGTTATTACGACCATTCATTCTGCCATGAATGACCAGCCGGTGATTGATGCCTATCACCATCAGGATCTACGTAAGACGCGCAGTGCGGTGCAATCCATTATTCCGGTGGATACCGAAATTGCCAGAGGGATCGGTCGCATACTGCCTCACCTGGACGGGCGTTTTTCAGCGCAGGCCATGCGAGTGCCGACCCTGAACGTTTCCGCTATCGATCTGACGGTCACAGTCCGGCAAAACGCTGACGTGGAGTCTGTCAATAACGCCATACGGCAGGCCGTGGCGCGCTCAGTAACCAATGTGCTGGCCTGTACCGATGAACCATTGGCGTCGTGCGATTTTAATCACGACCCCAGGTCTGCCATTGTGGATCTGAGCCAGACCCGTGTCAGCGGACAGAATCTGATAAAAGTACTGGCGTGGTTCGATAACGAATGGGCCTATGCCAATCGCATGCTGGATGTCGCCAATCTGATCCGGCAGTTGTAATCGGGCAGACGGCAACGGGTCTGGGAGGACCACAAAGAATCATGACAACACCGCCAAAGACGATCAAGAGAATGCAGGATCTGGATCTGCACGACAAACGAGTTCTGATTCGTGAAGATCTGAATGTTTCGATAAAAAATGGTGAAGTTGGTAATGATACGCGCATTGTTGCGGCGTTGCCGGCGTTGAAGCTGGCGCTTGAGGCAGGCGCCCGGCTGATGGTGATGTCTCATCTGGGGCGTCCGGAAGAAGGCGTTGCTGTCAGTGAACAGCCGGAATCTTCACTGGCACCCGTTGGCGCGCATCTGGGGCAGCTGCTGGGCGTGAACGTGCGCCTGGTATCGGATTACCTGGATAATCCAGAGGCGGCGTGGCCTGGGCACGGCGAAGTGGTGTTGTTGGAGAACGTTCGTGTCAACACCGGCGAAAAATCCAATGACGACGCTCTGGCGAAAAAGTACGCCGCCCTGTGTGATGTGTTTGTCATGGATGCATTTGGTACTGCCCACCGTGCCCAGGCCAGCACCCACGGCGTTGCAAAATTTGCACCGGTGGCCTGTGCCGGCCCTCTGCTGGCTGGTGAGCTGGATGCGCTGGAGAAAGCCTTGCGTAAACCGGAGCGTCCGATGCTGGCCATCGTGGGTGGGGCCAAAGTTTCCAGCAAGCTGAAAGTGCTGGAAAGTCTGGCGGACAAAACCGATCAGTTAATCGTGGGTGGTGGCATCGCGAACACGTTTCTGCTGGCTGCCGGTTATCCGGTTGGTAAGTCACTGGTGGAAACCGATCTGGTTGACACAGCGCGTGAACTGATGAAAAAGACGCATATACCGCTGCCGGTTGATGTGGTGGTGGCGAAGGAATTCTCAGCCGACGCACAGGCGGTGACCAAGGATGTTGCTGACGTGGCAGACGATGATATGATTCTCGACATTGGGCCGAGAACGGCAGCCAAACTTGCAGAGATCATTGCCGGGATGAAAACAATCATCTGGAATGGCCCACTGGGTGTCTTCGAGTTTGATGCATTTGCCGGCGGCACTCAGGTGGTGGCCGCCGCAATTGCTGCCAATGCCGGTTTCTCCATTGCCGGGGGCGGAGAGACGATTTCGGCAATTGACAAGTTCGGTATAACGGATCAGGTGTCATATATTTCAACAGGTGGTGGCGCCTTCCTGGAATTCGTACAAGGTGATGTTCTGCCGGCGGTGGCGATACTGGAAGCCCGCGGTAAAGACTGAATGCAACGTATTGCAAATGACGGCCGCTAAAGCGCCGGTCGAATGACGACATTGGAACTGGAACTAACAAGAGGAATTTAACATGGCACTTATCAGTCTTCGTCAATTGCTGGATCACGCTGCTGAAAACAGTTACGGCGTGCCGGCTTTCAATGTGAACAATCTGGAGCAAGTGCGTGCGATCATGGAGGCTGCCGATGAAGTCAACAGCCCGGTGATTCTGCAGGCCTCTGCCGGCGCGCGCAAATACGCCGGTTCAAATTTCCTGCGCCACCTGATCCTTGCCGCTATTGAAGAGTTTCCGCATATTCCCATCGTCATGCATCAGGATCATGGGATGTCTCCTGCCATTTGTCAGCGTTCGATTCAATTGGGATTCTCCTCGGTCATGATGGACGGTTCGCTGGGCCTGGATGGCAAGACACCGATGGACTACGAATACAATGTTGATGTCACCCGCACAGTCGTGAAAATGGCACATGCCTGTGGCGTGTCGGTCGAGGGTGAGATAGGCTGCCTGGGTTCGCTGGAAACCGGCATGGCCGGGGAAGAAGATGGCATTGGGGCCGAAGGCAAATTGACCCATGAGCAAATGCTGACAGACCCGGAAGAGGCGGCCGCGTTTGTTGCCGACACTGGCGTTGATGCATTGGCGATCGCGGTGGGCACCAGCCATGGTGCCTACAAGTTCAGCCGTCCACCCACGGGCGACACGCTTGCGATCGAGCGTATCAAACAGATTCACGCGCGTATTCCGGACACGCATCTGGTCATGCATGGCTCGTCATCCGTGCCGCAGGAGTGGCTGAAGATCATCAATGAGTTTGGTGGGGAGATTGCGGAAACCTACGGCGTTCCGGTGTCGGAAATTCAGGAAGGCATCAGGCATGGTGTGCGTAAAGTGAACATTGATACGGATCTGCGTTTGGCATCAACGGGTGCGGTGCGTAAATTTCTGGCAGAGAACAAGTCGGAGTTTGATCCGCGCAAGTTTCTGATCCCGACCATCAAGGCAATGAAAGGCGTTGTAAAGGACCGGCTGGAAGCATTTGGCACGGCGGGACAAGCCAGCCGTATCGGCAAGATCTACAACCTGGAAGAGATGAGCGACAAATACGGCCTGAAGTAGCACTGTATAGTGCCATTGTCAGAGGACGGTCAGTGCATCGGAGGGACACGTCGGATCGAC
>Ga0136557_1001673_pt1 | contig 13809 bp, 9 predicted proteins | sample AntRauTorckE6832_FD_104796 | JGI IMG/M metagenome (GOLD analysis project Ga0136557, IMG submission 104796) | Saline lake microbial communities from Rauer Islands, Antarctica - Metagenome Torckler E6 #832 | ecosystem: Environmental > Aquatic > Non-marine Saline and Alkaline > Saline | place...
CCGTTCAATAATGTAGCCCGGACAACCGTGGAGGCATTGGCTGCTGCGCTCGGTCACACGCAGTCTCTGCACACCAACGCTCTGGATGAAGCCATTGCCCTTCCTACTGATTTTTCTGCCCGTATTGCCAGAAATACGCAGTTATTTTTACAAGAGGAAACCGGGATCACCAAAGCCGTTGACCCTTGGGCCGGCTCTTATTATGTGGAATATCTGACAGATAAAATTGCCCGACGAGCCTGGTCATTGATCGGTGAAGTTGAAGAACTCGGCGGTATGGCAAAAGCAATCGAAACGGGCCTTCCAAAAATGAGGATCGAAGAAGCCGCAGCCCGAAAGCAAGCCCGCATTGATTCTGATAAGGATACCATCGTGGGGATCAATAAATACCAAACTGATGAAAAATCCGAGATCGACATCCTGGAAGTGGACAATGAAAAAGTTCGCAAATCTCAGATAGAACGCATCAACAAAATGAAAGCTGATCGAAATGATGAGGCTGTGCAGCAAGCCCTTGATGAACTCACGAAATCGGCCGAATCAGGTGACGGAAATTTATTAGCTTTAGCTATTGACGCTGCCCATGAACGAGCCACACTCGGAGAGATATCCGATGCCATGGAGAAGTCGTTTGGGCGATATAAAGCAACCATTAAATCAATTTCAGGCGTGTATTCTTCTGAATTAAAAAATAACGAACATTTTAAAGCCGCCCTCGCAAAAGCTGATGAGTTTGCTGAGCTGGATGGCCGCCGCCCACGGATCATGGTGGCAAAAATGGGACAGGATGGACATGATCGTGGAGCAAAAGTGATCTCCACCAGCTTTGCTGACCTCGGCTTTGATGTAGATATCGGTCCGCTATTTCAAACTCCCGAAGAAGCCGCACGACAAGCTGTAGAAAATGACGTGCATATTTTAGGCGTATCGAGTTTGGCTGGTGGACATAAAACACTCGTTCCACAGGTTATCAGCGAACTCAAAAAGCATGGTCGGGAGGATATTATGGTGATAGCGGGTGGAGTGATCCCTCAACAGGATTATGATTTCTTATATAAAGCGGGTGTCACGGCTGTTTTCGGCCCCGGTACCGTAATTCCAAAAGCAGCCAAACAGATCTTAGATGTATTGATAGAAAATTACTCGGACAAAGGTCAATGAGTAAGAAAGAGAAAACAGCAAAAGAATATATAGATGGGATCCTTTCCGGAAACCGGATGTTACTCAGCCGTGCCATCACTCTGATCGAAAGCACCAGGCAAGAGCATCAGGATTTGGCGCAGGAAATTATTGAAGGCTGCCTGCCCCATGCCGGAAATTCGATCCGAATTGGAATTACAGGAGTTCCAGGTGTTGGGAAAAGTACTTTTATTGAAGCGTTCGGGAATCATGTTATTGAGGAAGAAGGAAGGTCGCTCGCCGTATTGGCCGTAGACCCAAGCAGCTCTAAAACTCGCGGAAGTATTCTTGGCGACAAAACCCGCATGGAAACCTTATCCAATCATCCCAAAGCCTATATTCGCCCTACCCCAACTTCGGGCTCGCTTGGTGGGGTTGCACAAAGCACGCGGGAAACTATCACACTTTGCGAGGCTGCCGGATTTGATACCATTTTAATTGAAACAGTCGGAGTCGGTCAGTCCGAAATAGCCGTTCACTCTATGGTTGATTTCTTCCTGTTACTGATGCTGGCCGGTGCCGGAGATGAACTTCAGGGCATTAAACGCGGGATCATGGAAATGGCGGATTCAATCGTCATCAATAAAGCGGATTCCGGAAACGAAAAGGCTGCCAAGCGGGCCATGGCAGAATACAAGAATGCCCTTCATCTATTCCCACCAACAGAATCGGGTTGGATCCCAAAAGTGACCACCTGCTCAGCCTTTCATAATATAGGAATACCGGAAGTCTGGGATAATATTGATGAGTTTATGAGGCACACCAAAGCCAAAGGGTTTTTCGAGCAAAAGAGAAAAGAGCAGGCCAGTTACTGGCTGGATGAGTCAATAAATCAGGAGTTGCATCGAGCGTTTTATGAGGATAATGAATTAAAGGCAAAGTTGGCGAAACTCCGCATAGAGGTTCAGAAAAAACGAATTTCATCTTTTAAAGCTGCGCGGGACTTGATGAAAGAATTTTTGAACAAACCGTAGTTAAGCAACCCTAATTCAAATTCATTTCAGCCTGAGAAGTCCCAAAACTTATATCATCATCAAATTTTTGATTGCCGAATACTTCCACCATTTCAGCTCTTAATTTTTGGATGGTAAGTCCGCTTGTTAGCGCTCCATTTCGGGCTATGGAAATTCTGCCGGTTTCCTCAGAAACTACGATCACAAACACATTATTCGACTCACTGATGCCTACAGCTGCCCGGTGACGTGTACCAAAAGAGGTAGAGATATTCGGATTTTGAGAAATGGGCAAATAACAGCTCGCTGCTACGATCCTGTTGCCACGAATAACAACTGCGCCATCATGAAGGGGGGTTTCTTTTTTGAAGATGGTGATCAATAATTCACTTCGAATTTCAGCGTCGATATTTACTCCGGCATCCACTAAATCCTGCAGAGAAGACGTCCGGGCAAATACTATAAGTGCTCCAATTTTATTTTTCGACATTTCTTTGACCGCCTCAATAACTTCATCAATAGTTTTATCAGAATTGTCGTTTGAGAAAAAACGGTCGAGACTGGTATTGGTGCCAAGCCGGTATAATAATTTTCTTATCTCGGGCTGAAATAGAATTATCAATGCTATAATACCAACGTCTAAGATCTGGCTTAAAATTGAATTAATGGTTGTAAAGCCAAGAATTCCAATAACCAAATTTATGATCACAACAAAGAGAATACCCAGGGCAGCTTGAATAGCAAACGTTCCTCTAACCCAACGATATAGATATACCAGCACGAGCGCAATAATTAGCGTCTCGACAAAGTCTTTGACTCCAAATTCGAGGAAACCAATGGGAAACAAAGCTGCTGGATTAAATGATTATTGTTGAGATTGAACTGCGTTGAATATACGAATAGAATCGGAAGCTTCCTTTACATCATGAACTCGTAATATATTTGCTCCTTTTGTAAGCGCATGATAGTGTAAAGATACCGTCCCAATAAGCCTTTCGTCTACCTCACGCCCCCCAAAAATATCACTAATAATCGACTTTCGAGAAGCTGCATACATTAGAGGTAAACCAAATTTTTGAAATTTTTCAAGGTGAGCCGTTAATTTTAAATTATGATCTCGGGTTTTACCGAAACCAATACCGGGATCAAGAATAATTTTGTGCACTCCTTTTTCTCGCAGTTCCGTAAGTTTTTGTTCAAAAAAGTGGCCAATATCTTCCACAACATCACCATAAGTTGGATTTTTTTGCATGGTTTTAGGATCTCCCTGAGTGTGCATCAAAATATACGTAGCATTGTGAGAGGCACATAACTCAGCCAATCGTGGTTCTTTCTGTAAACCACTTACATCGTTTACTATTGAAGCCCCGGTTTCAATTGCTTTTTGGGCTACTTTAAATTTCGTTGTGTCTATTGAAAAGATCGCATTCCTGAATGTTGGAATAGCTTTCTCAAGAATGGGAATTACCCTATCCATTTCCTCTTGCTCTGAAACTGGATCAGCACCCGGTCGGGTGGATTCGCCCCCCACATCAATGATCTCAGCACCATTTTTAAGCATGATGTGGATCCGGTCCATGGCTCGGCTCACATTGATATATTTGCCCCCGTCACTAAAAGAATCTGGCGTAACGTTTAAGATCCCCATTATTTTTGGGGTGTCAATACCATTTAAATCTGGTTTATTTTGAGGCAAAGTGGGCGTATTGGAATTAGTACTAATACTCTCTGTTTATGTCAATAAACCGAGCTTAGAAAAGACCAAGGTTTACCAATCCTCTATAAGATCTTCTTTTTTATCTTCTTTTTCAGCCCACTCATCAGCATCAGTAAGGGCATCCTGCGTTTCATTGATAATACGGTCTTCCCAGTTTTCGGCGAGTCGTTCGTTTAAGTCAATATAATCTTCCCATTTTTCTGGTACTTCATCATCGGGGTAAATAGCTTCAACGGGACATTCTGAAACACACGCATCACAATCAATGCATTCCATTGGATCAATTACAAGAAAGTTGGGTCCTTCACGAAAAGCATCAACCGGACATACCGCGGCGCAATTTGTATATTTACATTGGATGCAAGGTTCGGTTACAATGTATGCCATGTTATATTTAGATTATTTTAAAAGACTAATTAAAAAAAACTACAAGGGAATATCCCCTCACTTCAAGAGAGATGCAATTTTAATAACACTTAAGAAATGAATTTTTCTAATGAGCGTTCCATGCTCTACTTCAACATAACTGAAACACTATCCAAGTCTCCATCTGTTTGGGCAGGGTCAATATTCAGCAAATGTGTCATGAGCGAATATAAGTGGACATTCTCAAAGGCCGGCATGGTATAATTTTGCTTGAAAGCCGGACCATTAGCCACAAAAATGGCATGCATTTCTTTGGCTTGATTATCAAAACCATGCGCTCCACCAGACGGGTAATTTTCCCTGCTTTCGAAATACTCTCTATTAGTAATGGTGTAACCAATCTCTGCCACCATTAATAGTTCTGGTACCCGCGGGTGATTTCTCAAATGATAACGGTCTGGAATTTCTTCTTTCTTATATACCCTATAGTGCTCGTTATTTTCTTTGAGTGTCTGGTATACGTCTTCGTCATTCTCACCCACCACATTCATCATAACAGAAGGACTATACTCTACCATCTCCACATCATCAGGATCTATCATATCATCGAGTATTACAATTCGATCTTGCGATACCTCAGCCATGCCATGATCAGAAACGATCATCAAGTTAGTATTTTCTGAAAGGCCGGCCTCTTTCATTTTCTGAGCTAAATAACCTATTAAATCATCTGCCTGCTGGATTGCTTCTACAACCTCCGGAGAATCAGGGCCAAAACGATGTCCACGACTATCTGAAAAGCTGAAATAGAGAGTTCCAAGATCCACTTCTTTTTCATTTCCATAGCTCATCCACTTAACAACAGTATCGATACGCGCTGAGTCAGGCATATCGTCATCATATTCTTTCCAGTGGGTCGGTCTCATATTTTGAATGGGTGCCTCAGAACCAATCCAAAACATGGTTCCAGCTTTTTTACCTGCCTTTTCAACTGTATTCCAGATAGGTTCCCCGCCATACCAATTTGGGTTTTCTACCTGGTCGCGGTCGCCCATACTAAACCGGGCATCCATTTCAGCATCGTACATGCTGTTGCCAATGAAACCGCTGTTTTCAGGGTAAAGCCCTGTGGCTATAGCGTAATAATTTGGGAAGGTCTTGGAAGGAAAAATTGGGATAAGGCCTTCACTTGTTACGCCGGTTTCTACGAGCTGATCAAAGTTGGGAGTATCTGTTTTGGAGAGGTAATCGTAGCGGAAGCCATCAAAGGAAACCAATAGTAGTTTTGGGGATTGCATTTGTCTTTCACCACAACCAACTACCACAAAGAGGGCTAAAATACAGGCGCCTATTATTCTGAATGATTTATCGATCATTAATATATCTATTCAATCAGATCCGTAGAAAGCTTAAACCGAGCAATTCGGTTGTTACCAGTATCAGCTACATAAACGATCTCGTCAAAATATGCTACACCGCTTGGGCTGCTGAACTGGCGTGGGCCGCTGCCTTCTTCCCCAAAAGAAACAATCAGGTTTTTATCCCTTTCCGTGGATCCTCTTGGCGGAATGATTCCTTCATTTCCATTTGGCTGAAATTGGTAAAGCCTGTTTTGGTTTCTGTCTACAACAAATATATAACTGGTTTGATCACCAGCGATAGCTATATCAGCTGGATAAGAAAATTTATTCTCCTCATAAATAAATCCATCGGTACGGGTAGTATCACGGTCAAGAAATGCAGAATTTGGCCGGTAAACTAAACCATCGGTTGTTTCAACAGCGTTTACCTGGAGTACACGAAATGTGATATTGGTGTTTTGATCACCCTGAGCTATTAAAAAACTTCGGGTTTCGGGAAATACATCCTGTTGTGGCGGAGATATAAAACTTGTGATCGCTGTTGGGCCAACTGCACTTAGCAGAGAAGGGTTCACCGGGTTGAGTGATCGTATGCGCGCTACATTTCTCATTTGCGGAGTTTGGACTCCATTCTTCATAATAGGTACATAGACTAAAACGGTATTATCCGGAGCTGCAATGGAGGTCAGATTGTTTGATGGTCCGCGCCGGGTAACATATAAGGTATTATCAGCGAGTGTTGTAAGGCCTGTTAACTCCACCAATTCTTCATTGGTGGGACTGTCTTTGTCGAGGCGTGATAACTGTGCTGTTGTTGAACTGCGACTGGCATCTGCAAACGGATGAATCAACGTATCAAGGAAAGTTGGTTCCGGGCCATCGGTTCCATTAAGGTTTCTGAATTTGAAAACGGCGGGCAAATTCCACGTTTCGTTGGGATCTACTGAATTTATGACGGTATCATATCTTGCAGATACATATACGTTCAACAACCGATCTTGGGTTACAGAAACAGCTCCTTCAAGTTCAATGGTTCGGCGGGGCGATAGATCTGCACGATCAAGTAAATGAACACCGTTGGCGTCTGTTACATATACGAACTCATCATAGCCTACAAAAACATCTGTTGGCTGATCAAATCCATCCCAAAAAGGAGTTAAAGGCACATAGCCATCTGTACGGGGTTGAGTAGGATCTATCCGGCCTTCTTCAAAAATTTCGTCTGTCGTTTCATTCGATTTACTTCCCAGCAAACCGTCACAACCAGCTAAAAGTAAGGGCGCAAAAAATAGTATAAATAAATATGGTTTCAAGCTTAATTTCTTCATGCTATAGAGTAAATCTTAATCCAATTCTATGTAATGAACCTAACCGATCGTAAGGACTAAAGGAGTAATCTGCGTAAATATTTTTTCCGTAAACTGGTAATTTAAGTCCTGCACCAAAACTTGGTAGCTGAACTTCCTGATAGCCAAACTGATACCCCGCCCTTAGAAAAAACATATTCTTGTAACCAAGTTCTCCACCCACACTAAACTGTTCTGAGTTATCACTTGGGTTTGAAATTTGAGCTGTTAGAACAGCATTTATATCATCGGATTGGTATACATCATATGCAGTTGAAATAATGAAGCGAGTTGGCAATGAGATGTCTTCGAAGTCGTCTTCTACTTCTTCACCTTCTTGTGTTGGCCTTACAGTTTTTCCTGAGGGTGAGGCATCAAGTCCAAAATTGTTCAACCCAACTGAAAACCTAAGTCCTGTTTCTCCTACTTGGTAGAAGAAACCAAAATCAATAGCAGCTGAATTTATCGACACTTCTTCAATGCGCTCTGTCAAGTATTTTAGTGTAAGCCCATAACTAAATAAGTCTGTGATCTTATGGGAAGCTGTTAAACCAACGGCCATGTGTACCGTCCTAAATGTTCTTCCCGTGCCTCGGTGATCAAACTCGGTTGTTTCTTGCATTTCTCCGGAGTTCAGGTACTGTACTGAACCACCAAAACTAAATGCTTTATATTTTTGCATATACGCCAAGTACTCCATCGAAATATCGGCGAAATAGGCCGTGTGAGCCAACATCACTTCGGAACCTTGTGCCTGTGATGCTAACGCCGGATTCCAGTAAAGGCTTGAGGCGTCTTTGGCATCGGCAACATTCGAAAGTCCCATCCCTGCGCTTCGTGCGTCTACAGCAATTTTTGTAAACTGAAAGCCGGATGTACCTGATCTAGCATCACCGAAACTTGGGATTAAACTCTGGGCATTAGCCGTACCTGAAATAAGTACAACCAGAAAAAATATTCCGGTTACATTCACTAATAATTTTTTAGAAAAATACTTCATTAAATACATCTTAAAAATTAACTGACAGACCAAACATTATCTGACGTTGTTGTAAAAAGTTTGCAGGGTTCAAATAGGATGGAATACCTCCGCCACCTGGACCTAAATACCTGGGGTCGCGAGAACTGTTTGGCATATCATAAGAACGGTTATCTCTCAGATCAGCCAAGGCTTCACTGCTTGATGGATAATCTGTTCTGTAAGCCTCACCCGTTACCGGATTTACGATAGCCGAGTTTTTGTTATTGAGTACATTAGTAATTTCGAGGAATGTTGAAAAACGGGTATCTCCTACCTCAAACCATTTTTGGAAATTCAGATCCATATAAAACCAGGCAGGACCAACTTCGCTATACCTGAGTGAAGGATCTTGTACCCGCTCATAAATTGGACGCCAGTTTTGTTCGCCGCTTACCGGGTTTCGTGAAAAGCCTCTGAATTCCTGAGGGGTATACCGGGTTCCACTCCTCCAGATTCCTGATATAAACAAACGCATTTGGTTAAGTGGCTTTAAGCCTAATAGTGGATCTTGACGATCGTAGGTTAAAGTTACATTTCCCTTTATATCCCACGGACGATCCCATGCGAGTGGTGTTTCCACATTACTTCCAATAATTTGCTGTCCACTGATTGCCTGTAAATTATCGTTGTTTGTAGAACTCAATCCTTCAGCCCGGGAGTAAGTTACCCCAAGCTGCCCTTGTGCCCAATCTTTATATCGTTTAATATAAGTTACTTCGATTCCACGGGAGCGGGCATAGTCTCCATTTATTCTGAATGCCCTGTTAACTGGACGGCCCGCTGGGTCATCAACAGTAATTGCTTGAGTGGTTACAAAATCATATTTATCGCGCCAGAATGCCGTCACATTTAGGGCATCATTGGCTGTGATTTGGTTCCGAAGGCCAATTTCATATGAAATATCAACTTCGGGATTTAGGTTTGGATTACCCAAATCGGGTAAAGAAGACTGGTTTTGGTAAAACGGGTCTAAACTGGAGTACACATAGGTTGGGTGTGGAACCCTTGTAGAGTGTCCGTAATTAAAAAACAGTACCTGATTTTCCCTAACCGGGAAACTAACCCTTACTTTAGGAAGCAACCTTGTTTTAAAGCGCATACCAAAGAGCTTGCTTGTATCCTCTTTATAATCCTCTCTGATAAAATCTGGAATCGGCGCTTGTGGGTTATCTACTAAATCATCTACATATTTACCCGGTGCCCAATATTCTAACCGGAAACCAATATCTGCAATTAAGCCCTGATACCTGACTTTATCGGTTACATAAATTGCCCCTCGCTTAGGTTTAACTCTCCAGGCATCAAATCGCTCACCTACCCGTTCAATATCAGAAAACTCACCCGGAGCAACTTCAATTGGGGCTCCAATCCATGGACTTGTAATGTCAATCCACTGGTAGTCATTGAATTTAAAATCAAAGCCAAAGGTAATTTGATTACTTCTATCCGCAAAAAATTGATTGAATGATCCTTTAGCTACTAACTCTTCCGCAAAATGGTCGTGCCATAATGTGGCTACACCACCATTATTAATAAATCCTGAGCCCGGTAATACATAGGCATATCCGCGATCTTGTGTACCAGAAAATTCCCGGGCAGGGAATGTTACAATACTACGCGGGTCAAACTCTCCCTCAACTAAATCTGGCCGCCAGTTACGCCCATTGGCATCTGCTCGTAGTCTCGTAAACAACCGGCTTATCTGAATATCATAAAATGAGCGTTGTGAAAGGGTTTGAGTCCACTTCAAATAACTCAGGTTGCTATCATGCGTGTAAGTATTGGCATTGTCAAGATCTTGCTGAAAAGGGAACTGGAATCCCGGTCTTATCTGAACATCATTACCGGTAATTTGGAGCATCCGTGTATTCTGGTTGGCTGTTATCGAACGCTGAAAAGCTCCTTCTAATCGCATACCTGATTTGATTCGGTATGTCAATTTCATCATCCCGTTCCAGCGGTTATCCTGACGAGGCGTTAAAAAGGTGTCATCAAGAATAGAAGACCTAACCTGATCAGCTGAAATTTTCGTGAATTCATTACTGAGTGAAACCTGACCTGTAAAGTAAAAATACAGATCCCCTGGAATATTTATATTGAGCGCCGGCAGCAGGTGTTTCGTGATAGGTTCCGGGCCACCCATATTCAGCTCGTACACATCACTGTAAAAATTGCTTTGGCGGGAGTTATCTGAACCAAAGTTATCTCTTTTATGTGTGAAGCCGCCTTCAAAGTTATCGGAACCGTTTCTTGTCTGAACAGATACTACTCCTGAGGTTACATCCCCATACTCAGCTCCAACGCCACCTGTTGTTACATCTACACTGCTGTAGGAATTTGACCCCAGATCTAACCCGAAACCAGTGCCGGCAAGAGGATCCTGAGCAGAAACACCATCCACAACAAAACCGGTTTCATAAGCCCTGCCTCCTTTTATATAGATGCCGGATGGGTCTTTTACAACACCAGCTTGTAAGCCCACAATGTCATCAATTCTGCGAACGGGCGCAGCCTCAATTTGCTCTCTACTTACTGTGGTGGAAGACGCTGATTTTTCAACATCAAAAATCGGGGCTTCTCCAACAACCACTAATTCCTCACCTGAAGAGTATACTTTTTCTCTGAGCTCTACATCTAAACGGGTTGTATCACCAGCTACTATTTCTATACCGGTGAATAGCTTCCCTTCAAAACCTACGTAGCTAACTTCAATTGTATATTCTCCGGGACGGATATTGGGTATGTCGTAATTCCCTTCCAAGTTCGTTGCTGTTCCTAATGAAGAACCCCTTACAATGATATTTACCCCAATAAGTGGTTCATCATATTCGGCATCCATCACTTTCCCAACCAATATTCCACGGTCTGCATCTTGGGCATAACCAACGCTGGTCAGGATTGTTAATAATAAAAACGTAAAGCTAATTTTAACTAAATACTTCATAATCGTAGTTGATTATTGCCCCGATTGGCACGAGCCATCGAAACACAATTCTGCATTCAAAAAGTAATCTAAAAGTTCATCCACATTGTCTTGTCCATTTACCTGCCTTAACTCGATGCCAAAGAAAATTAGGTTACCTTCCGGATTTTCAAGAGCAACAGTATTGGGGCCATCATAAGCCTGAGAACCACCTGTTACAAGGGTTGCTCTTATTTCAGATGAATATAATGGAGAAGCTCCTGAAGATACTTCAAATGGATATACATTGGTATTGTTTTGGGTGACCTCTAAAACAGGAAGTTGGTCATTTCCTACTGGGGTCAATTCTGAACCATTTCTGATCAGTGGCCCGGTTTGCAACCCTGAAAAAGAAGCCAAGTTTGAAATGGGCAAGAAGTCAAAAAGAGGATCAGAATTTGAAAGCCCTTTAGTTGGAATATTGAAGAAAACGGTTCCTCCTGCATCAAAGAAATCAACTAAAATTTCCTGGGCATAGGTAATATTCCGGTCAAGGTCATTCGATATCCAATAAATATGATCCCATTGAGCTAATGTTTTTTGAAGGATGGGATCTATCACACCAGGAAATGCACTTGAAAGGCGCACTTTACGGCCACTACCAAATTCTCCGTCATTGATAATCCAAGTATCTACATTGCCCAAGCCTATAGCTGAAAGCTGTTGCTTGTGAAAAGCAACGATCTCTCCATTGTTTGTTAGATCAACATCATTCAGAAAAAGAATATTAGATTGTTGTTCTTTAACATACCAAGAAACGGTATCGATAGCGCTTGATGCTCCCGCCTGATCTATGGTTCTCACATAAAAAACATTAGAATCATTTGGCCTGATTCCATCTACCGTAATATTGGTAGATTGTAAACTTCTGCCTAAAAATACATCAGCAGACGTGTCATTTATCTCCAGTGAAATAAATATCTCACCATCCTCAGCTATAGGTATTTCTGTCCAGGTAGCGTTAGTATCGTTAAAAACAATCTCTGTTCTTTCAATATTTATAAACCCATCCGGATCGTCTACAATCCACCCAAAACTAGCGACAGAGTAGGTTGTATCGGGCACCGTTTCGGTAGGTACAATTTCAACAGTAGGATTTGAATTTTTAATTGGGAAAACCACTCTTGCCCCAATTGGGTCAACCCCGCCATCATTATCAATGGCTCTTATTTTAAAGAGCACATCATCTACACCTTGTCCCTTACTAATAGGCAACACAAATGTACTGTCTGTAGCTCTTGTAAAAGTCCAGGCTCCTTCACTTGTATCGTTTATAGCAAACTCATAGCCTTCAATAAATCCATCTGGGTCATCGGCCCACCAGCTAATATTTATCTGACTAGATAGTCGGGCGGCATCTGAACGATTAATATCATTAACGGTCAGGAATGTTTTAGGGAGCTTATTTTCATTTTCTGTGCCGGATATACCAGTATCACAGGCTGATATAATTAGCCCTGTGGCAAAAAGTAATAGTATAATTAAGTGCGATCTGAACATCTGATCATTTTAGTTTTTAAGAATAGGAATGAGGAGTATTCCATCCTCATTCCAAATGCTTTTATAAGCTCTTATTTAATCAACATCATTTTCCGGGTATAAGTAAATGAACCCGCTTCAATCCTGTAAATATACATGCCACTTGCCAGCGCAGATGCGTCAAACATCTTGTTGTGCTGACCAGCACTTAATCTCTCGTTAAGAACTGTTGCTACTTTGCGGCCAAGCATGTCGTATACATTAAGTTGTACATCGGCTGCTTGTGGCAGGTCGAAAGCAATTTGTGTTGTTGGGTTAAATGGGTTAGGGTAATTTTGCTTGAGTGCAAAGCTTGCAGGAATTCCGGTGCTATTTTCATTGGAAGTTTCCATGGCTCTTTCAAGCGTAATGTCGTAGTAAAGAGAAGTAAAGGTGTTTGTTGCAGGGTCGTAACCGCTTGCAACATCCAGCGTATCTGCTCCGTCGCTTACTCGAACGTTCCACATAAAGTTACCTGATTCTCCTACTTCAAGTCCGTTTGAAGCTAACAGGTCGTCTATTGTGTTATAGTCGAGTGTTACAGATGAAGATGATCCATCATTATCTGCCTGAACAGCTACGATTTCTGAAGTATCTTCTGAAGCACTGTAAAGTACCCATTCATAAGTTACTTCGTTGCCGTCAAAATCTTCGGAATCTTCCCACTCAACAATAATGTCTGCGTTTACTGAAACTTCAGCTCCGTTATCTGGAGACTCAAGACTGAAGTCGTTGCGTGGCAATGTCCAGTTATCACCGGTAACATCATCAACACTGCGCATAACCATTTTAGGATTGCCAAATGAATAGTGAAGCACTCCTTTGAATTCATCAATTTGAGCTCCAACTCTTACGAAATCATTAAAGTTCTCGCCATATGTTGTACTACCAAAGTTCACGTTGTCATCAACACGGAGTCCTTCGCCGGCTTCCAGGGTATCAACAGAAGCCTCTCCACCCTGACGAGAACCAATTTCCCACTCACCAAAATCGCCTGGTGCGTCTGCTTGATTGGTTGTCACTTTTACATCACTGAAGCTTAAGAACACGCCTTCGTATGCTTCATAAGCCCCCGCCATACCTATAATATCTTGGGTAATAAGTGAAACAGCCATGGTATCAACCTGAGCGTTTGAAGTATCAAGCACTTCGTATTCACTCAATTCAATACTGGTAACACCAAATGTCTCGCTGACTATAATTTCAGAGACCAGTACTTGGTCACCTCTTGCAAGACTTCCTGTTCCATTTGTGCTTTCTACATATACACCGGACCATGCGGCTGCTCTATCTTGAATAGTAATAAATCCATCAGAAGATGCGCTAGAAACAACAGTAGCCGTAAAGTTTACAGGGATAGGACCCGCATCAGCAATCGGGCTATCA
>Ga0136557_1001674_pt1 | contig 13805 bp, 14 predicted proteins | sample AntRauTorckE6832_FD_104796 | JGI IMG/M metagenome (GOLD analysis project Ga0136557, IMG submission 104796) | Saline lake microbial communities from Rauer Islands, Antarctica - Metagenome Torckler E6 #832 | ecosystem: Environmental > Aquatic > Non-marine Saline and Alkaline > Saline | place...
AGGAACAAAAATAATGGAACAATTTCCACTTTGGACAGCAATAGTAACCCCTATGAACCCCGATGGGAGCGTAGATTATAAGAGCTTTGAAACGCTTCTCAAAAAACAGGAAGAGGCCGGGAATGGCGTGTTGGTTTTGGGAAGCACAGGGGAAGGACTAAATTTAAATGAAGAAGAGAAAAGAGAAGTTGTTGAGTTCACAAAGGCTTTAGATCTCGTTGTGCCAATGATGGTTGGCGTAGGTGGTTTTGATCTTCCGGCGCAAGCTGATTTCATTCACTTTTGTAATGAGATACAGCCGGACGTCCTACTTTTAGTGACCCCGTTATATGCCAAACCCGGTGCTGAAGGACAGTTTGAATGGTTCAGTGAGCTGATGGGAGAGACTGAAATACCTTGTATGCTTTACAATGTACCATCACGAACGGGCGTTAAAATGCATCCATCCGTTCCGGCACGATTGAGTAAAGAATTTGATCATTTGATGGGAGTGAAGGAGGCTAGCGGAAGCGTGGAAGAATTCAAAGAATTCAGAAGACAGGCTCCTGACGTTCATTTCTACAGCGGTGATGACGGACTTACGCCTGCTTTTGCTAAAGAGGGCAGTGTTGGACTTATTTCGGTAGCCGCCAATGTATGGCCGAAAGCAACTCACAAATACACCGAAATGTGCCTGAATGGTGAGACAGATAACTTATTTCCGCTTTGGAAGAATGCAACGGATACCCTGTTCAAAGGCCCTAATCCGGTTCCGGTAAAAGTGCTTTTGCATCGAAAAAACTGGATCGAGAATGATTCGGTAAGACTTCCACTTTCACTAGGCGATGTTTCCAGCGCTGTTGAGCTGGAACTAATGGAAGTCGATAAAAAAATTAGTGAGTGGTTATCCTCTCAATAAATTAGATACAGAATTTCAATTAACTCATATTTTAGCGAATGAATTACGAAGACATTTTAGATCAATTAGAAGAAGGAACTCTCCGTGCAGCAAATAAAACCGAAAGTGGGTGGGAAGCAAATGTAGAAGTTAAAGAAGCGATCTTAGCTTCCTTCAAAGATGGTGAAAATACATCCTATGAAGGTATTTATGAGGGATTTGTGGACAAGCATAATTTACCACCACGTTTTTTTGCTCCCGAAGACGGTGTGCGTTTAGTACCTGGAGGTTCCTCCGTTCGAAGAGGGGCCTATGTTTCAAAAGGGGTGATCATCATGCCGCCAGCATACATTAATGTAGGGGCTTATGTAGATGAAGGCTCCATGGTTGATAGTCACGCATTGGTTGGCTCATGTGCCCAGATCGGAAAAAATGTACATCTTTCAGCAGGCGTTCAAATCGGAGGGGTACTGGAGCCGGTTGGGATGAATCCCGTTATCATAGAAGATGATTGTTTTATCGGGGCAGGTGCAGTGATAGTGGAAGGAATTTTAGTGAAGAAAGGAGCCGTAATTGCTCCCGGTGTTACGCTTTCAAAAGCCGTTCCGGTGTATGATATCGTGAATGAGAAGATGCTGGATCGCGGAGCTGATATACCCGAGAATGCTGTTGTTATTCCCGGAACCCGCCCTGTAAATAATGAATGGGCTAAAGAAAAAGGACTCAGCATGGCTTGCCCTATCATAGTTAAATACCGTGATGCAGGAAGTAATGCTTCTCTCGAATTAGAAAATACTCTTAGATAAAAGTGTTAAGGTGCGAAGGTGTTACCGTGTTAAGGTGTAGCCAAATACGGTAACACCTTAACACTAAAACACTGTCATACCTCCATCAAACCGCCAAGGCCTTATTAGCCACGGCAAGTCCTTTCACAAATGCTTGAATTACTGCTTCGAGGGTATCGGGCGAAGCTCCTTTTGAAGTAAATTTATGTCCTTCTTTTTCCATGGTGAGGGTAATAACAACCAAGGAGTCTATATCCGGACTCAAGATCTCCACTTCGTGATTAGTAACTTCAAGTGGCAGGAATGAATCGGTTTCAGCTTTGATAGCTGTTAATATCGCATCAATTGGACCAACGCCCTGATCGAGGGATATAACTTCTTCACCGCCGTTTATTTTTAATTTAACTGCGGCGCTAACCAACCCGTGTTTACGCATGGTGATCTTATAATCCACCACTTCTACTGGATATTCTAAGTCGGCATCTTCATTATAAACCAACGAGCGCAGCACTTTTATCTCTTCTTCTTTAAGAGTTTTTCCCTTTCGGTTGATGTTATTGACGTACTCTTCATAAAGTTTAAAATGTCCTTCATCCATACTCACATTTTCAAACCCACTATTTCGGGTTTGTCCCCAGCTGTTCTTCTGCATTTCCACAAAACCAGATTCAATATACTGTTGAATCCTGTCCAGATTAGGCGGAAGTACCGGAGACGACAGCGAATATTTGGCTACAATATGTGAACTCTTCAACCCTGTTCCAGTTAATACAAACAGGCATTTTTTACCTTTAAAGGTATCCAGATTGTTTTTGAAAGTAGCTAAAGGAATCGCACAAGCTGGTTCGGTAAAGTACCCTTCTTCCACTGTCATTTCTTTCATGGAATCGAGTAGCTCATTTTCGGTGGCAGTGAAAGCTAGGCCGTCTGTTTCTTCAATGCCACGAAGCACTTTATAGAAATCAAGCGGGTCGCCTACGGCCACAGCGTCGGCCATAGTATTAACATGCTCATTGATGATCTTATCTTTTTTGAAGATGCCTTCTACTACTGGTGAACTTTGTTCGGGTTGAACGGCCACAAACGAAGGGATCTTTTCGATCAATCCGGCTGCTTTCATTTCCTTATAACCTTTTAGTATGGCAGCAAAATTAGTACCAGCGCCTATAGGTACAAAAATGTAATCGAAATCCGTGAGGCCCTGTTCAAATAGTTCATAAGAAAATGACTTCTGTCCTTCTTGGCGAAATACATAATCGCCGGCAAGGTAGTAATTACCTGATTTGGCAAATTCCCGGCAAAGCCTCTCACATACCATGAAATCACCTTTAATCTTGATGATTGTGGCATCATAAATAGTAGCCTGTGCAAGTTTTACCTCAGGTGTTTTCTCTGGCACAAATACAAAACAGGGAATTTTAAAGTAGCAAGCATAAGCTGCAACAGAAGCGGCCATATTCCCAGTTGAGGCAAGGCAAATGGCATCGGCTCCTAACTCTATCGCTTTCTGGACTTCAATATAGCTGCCACGGTCTTTAAAGCAGCCAGTGGGATGCTCAAACTCGAGTTTCCCATACAACTCGGCACCGTATCTTTCAGAAAGCCGGTTTAATTTCTTCAGAGGGGTGAAATTATTATTGAGCGGATCGGGACGAATTTCTTCAAGCGGATACTGAATCTCTTTTTTGGCTTTGTTATATGTGATGTCCAAAACACCTCCGCAGTGTACGCAATAGGTACTGGTCTCTCTTTCGTTATTTTCTTTGCCACACATAATGCAGCTTATCGTATATCCGGAATTGGTGGCTTTCATGTATTTAATCTGGTGAAAATTAGTCTTTTTGAGACAAATGAAGGTATCAAAAATTAAGTAAAAAAGCGCTTTTTTAGCGATACAGCTTATAAAGGAAGTAAAATAATTTCCTCAAAATCGAGGTCGAGTTCATCAAGCACTGGTTCGGCTATTTCCTCAATCTCATCTTCAGTGTAATCATTTAGGCCTTCCAGTTTTACGTACAGGATTTCATTTTGCTCATCTATATAAAACTGCACATCGCTGGATTCAAAACTTTCTTTCAGGGTATTCACAAGGAATTCCACATCTTCAACAAATGCTTTGATTTCGTCTTCGGTAGGTTCGCTCATTTTATGTAGTTTCTGTGTGAATTAATTAGTTGGAAACTATGAATAAATATCTGTCAAAACTGTTCGAAATTGCAAAAAAAGAAGAGCGACTGGTTATTGGTTTGATGTCCGGTACAGCCCTTGATGGGCTTGATGTAGCCCTTTGCAAGATCAATGGAGCTGGCCAAACAGTTAAACTCGATATCATCAATTTCACGACTTGTGACTATTCAGAGGAACAGCGAATACGGCTTTGCCACATTCAGTCGCAAGAACATACCGATACTCGCGAGTTGACAATCCTGAATTCTGAGTTAGGGAACTGGTATGCCGAAAAAGTACTCAAGTTGTTGAACCGATGGAGTATAAATATTGATGATGTTGACCTTATAGCCAGTCATGGACAAACGGTATACCATGCCCCGGCTGAAAGTTCGGACGAAATTCATGGAACTCTACAAATGGTGGATGGTGACCATATTGCACAAGGATCCGGGATTATTACCGTATCAGATTTTCGCCAAAAACACACGGCTGTTGGGGGGGAAGGTGCGCCGTTGGCAGGTATTTTTGATGAATTACTTTTCCGTGATGATAAACGAAACAGGATGCTGTTGAATTTAGGAGGCATTGCAAATATTAGCTGGCTCCCTGCAAGAAAAAGTGGAAACCCTATTTTTGCTACCGATACCGGTCCGGCCAATACACTCATAAACGAAGCCATGCAGAAATATTTTGGAATGCCGTATGATGAAGGGGGGAAAGTAGCCGCTTCAGGAACGGTTCATTCCGAGCTTGTGAAATATGTGTTGCTGGAACCCTATTTCCGAAAACCTTTTCCCAAAACGACCGGACAGGAAGATTTTCAGCTTACCTACATTGAACAATTGATGGAAGGGCATCAAATTGCATTAAAACCCGCTGACTTGGTGGCCTCCCTGATGGCTATTACCTCACAAGGTGTTGCCCGCGCCATTGATGAAATTGTTGGGAATAAGTCTTTCGATTGCTTCGTAAGCGGAGGTGGATCACATAATCAAACTCTGATGAACGACTTGAATGACCGGTTGACTCAAGCCACTTTCAAACCGTTTTCAGAGCTCGGTATTCATCCCGATGCAAAAGAAGCTGCCATGATGGCTTTCTTTGCCAACGAGTTGGTAGCAGGAGAGGGATTCCCAATTGCCGGAGTTACCGAAGAGAACGTGCATCTAGGGAAGATAAGTTTGCCGGGGTAATAAAAGACTAAGGTATGCTATTTTATAAAGGTCTCTCTTTAGGATTTGTATACCCAGTTGAATTGGCTTACTCTCAAGGACTATAGAAAATTAATTGGAATTACCTTATGAAATATAGTTCGCTTTTTTTGTTTTCAGTGCTCTTGTTTGCTTCCTGTTCCCAAAATGAAAAATCTGAAGGCAGTCAAGATCAAAAGCCATATTATTTTGACGAAATAGCAAGTTATGGGGAAGATCAACTCCCCGAAGATATGCTGCTGGGAACCATTCAGGATATAGCAATCGACAGCGATAACAACCTGTATGTATTAGACAGTGGTTTAAATCACGTTCTTAAATTCGATGCAGAAGGTAATTTCCAGAGAACACTGGCTAACGGTGAGGGTAGAGGTCCGGGTGAGTTTTTGAATCCTTTAATGCTTTCGGTGGATGGTCAGGGGCGTATTTATGTGTATGACCGAAGTATGCAAAAAGTGGTGGTTATGGATTCTGAAAATGAATTCATTACAGAGTTTACGGTAGAGAATATGCCTTCACGTATGGCGGTTGATGAGGACGGAAATATTTATATCACCAATTATGGAGTCCCGTTTCCGATTGAGGGGCCAAAGGTGTTTAAGTATATTCAAAACGACGAAGGTTCCTATGAACTTGTTGATCGCTTCGTTAGAATTTCCAAAGAGATTGACACTCGCATTAGAGGGTTAGCCGGCAACACCGATAAAATGGCTCTTCGCTCTTCCGACACCTTATATTTTTCTGTGTGGTTTCCTTATGAAATTCGAACGTACACAACCTCTGGGGATAGTTTAAATACTTTAAAACGGGATGTTCCATTTTTCAACGAACCTGAACGTCTTCAAAGTGGTATAGTTGATTCTGACGGACGCATTGCCGAGGTACTGCCTTTTAAAAATGGTTTAGTTGGTGCACGAATAACAGACTCTTCAAATCCGGATAGTCTGATTTCTTACATAGATTTTTGGGATAAAACCGGGGAATTCTCAGGCAGCTTTGAGGAAAGTGAAATTGGCGTTCAGCAAAAAGGAAGGCAATTCATTACCGATGATGGCGAGACACTCTATGTTTCATACAACGAGCCTACAGCACACATCAAAAAATACAAGCTGGTGAAGAAATAAGAAGTAGAGCTTAAAATCACAGATCATCCTAAACATCACACCAATCACTGTTCAAACCATGATTTGCAGGATTAAAGGATTTTCGGGATTTATTCTAAATCTGTGCCCATCCGCAAAGTTAGCGTAATTTTCGATCCATTCGATTCTGACAAAGGAACAGAACACGGATAACACGGATTGTGCAGATGATCGCGGAAAAGGGGTTGAGTTGTCCAGATTTATTTTCCTACTCGCTCCATACGCTCTGCGTTGGAGCGGAAGAGTAATTTAGCCTCAGTTGGGACGCGGGGCATCGTAACCAGTCAAATGCCCGTTATTTATCTCTCCGAAGAGACATAGGTCGGGGCAGTGGTAAGTTGGGTTTTAGGATTTGAGTTTGTTGGCAATGCTCAGAATTTCGCCTCGTTCCACACGCTCTGCGTTGGAACGGAAAAGGGTATGAGCTTGCCCTTGTAATTCTAAATCAGTGCCGATCCGCCAAATCCGTGTCATCTGTGTTCCATTACGATGTTTGACTAAGCGATAAAACCAGCACCTCAACCACCCGATCAATTTGTTCTTTGGTGATCACAAGAGGAGGTAAGAATCTCACTACCGTTCCATGAGCGGCATTGCCCAGCACTTTGTGCTCGAACATTTTATCAACGACGGGCCGGGCCGGGTGATTCAGTTCAACCCCGATCATCAGCCCAAGTCCGCGAATGTCTTTCACCGATGGATGTCCTTCCAATTTTTCATTTAGAAGATTCATCATAAAAGCCCCTTTTTCTGCCGCTTGTTCTACTATGTTTTCCTCTTCAATAGCATCCAAGGTGGTATTTGCTACGTGACAGGCAAAAGGGTTTCCGCCAAATGTAGTACCGTGATCTCCAAATCCTAAAGCTGCGGCTACTTCTTCCTTGGCCATAATAGCTCCAATCGGAACTCCGCCGCCCAGTGCTTTAGCAGTTGCAACAATGTCCGGCATCACATCAAAATGCTGATAGGCGTAGAACTTCCCGGAACGTCCGACCCCGCACTGTACTTCATCGACGATCATCAGGATATTCAATTCATTACACAACTCACGAGTTTTTTTCATGAATTCTGCATCGATCACATTCACCCCGCCGGAGCCTTGGATGGTCTCAAAGGCAATGGCGATGGTATCTTCATTGGCCACGGCTTTCAAGGCTTCAAAGTCATTGAAAGGCACCTGTTCGAAGCCAGTTGGTAGCGGTTCAAACCCTTCCGCGTAACTGGGCATTCCCATGGTGATGGTGGTCACTGACCGACCGTGAAATCCTTCACTCAGAGTTATCATATTCCCTGATTTTTCATGCTTTTTACCCCATTTTCGGGCCAGTTTCACACATGCTTCCATTGCTTCTACTCCGCTGTTACAGAAAAATACACGATCCAATCCCGATACCTTAGCCAGTTTCTCAGCCAGCAGACTTTGCGGCTCATTATAAAAGAAATTGGAAGCATGCAGCAGCTTCTCTGATTGTTCCTTGATCGCAGCCACGATCTTAGGATGACAATGTCCCAGGTTATTGACGGCCAATCCGCCAAAGGCATCCAGGTACTCATTGCCCTCGGTATCCCAAACCAGTGCTCCCTTGCCATGCGAGAGCGTTATTGGAAAGCGATTATAAACCTGGAAGTGATACTGCTTTTCAAGCTGCTGTGCTTTGTTCATGTGGTTTGTTGGTTAATAGTGTGTTGTCTGGTATCAATGAATTAGAACCGGAGGTTCCGGCATGCATTCCGAACTGGAAGTTCGGAACAAGTGGAAAAGAGATCAAGTACCCAATCTTTCTTCTGCTTTTTGGGGATTTTGTCTGCAGTCAAGGATGGCATCAACATATATCATATTTTCATCCGTATAATAGTAGATTGCAAAGGGAAAACGCTTGGAGTACATGCAATAATAATCCTCAAACCTCACTGCATGAATACCAGAATAGATCAACAGCGAATCTATATCTGAATAGAGTGAATCCAGGAAATAGTTCCCTAATCCCGGAGCCTGACTTTCATAGAACTGATACCCCGATTTCAAATCATTCTTAGCTGATTTAAGAATCTGAATGGTCATGAAATATCGTCCCGAATCTCCGTTTTGGCTTTCTCCCAGTCGGTGTAGCTTACTTTACCTTCTTTAACCGCATCTCTTCTTTTTTGTAATTCCTCACCGTGCCATTGCGGCGGACTGTAATCTGCAGAAGTGGTAATGTCCGCCCATAATTTTTCCATAAGCTCGATCTTTTCGGATAAGGATAATTGATCTATGGCGACTGATGATTTCATAACAACGGCAATCTACTATTTTTTGAAAGATTTTCAAGGATGAAATGTTTGGGAAGAAAATTGGATGATAGGATTAACTAATTTTTTTTGAAAACGATCTTTCTAAATTCTGGAACTATGGCTTCGTTGAGTTTTATGAGATGATCTGCAAAAAATTTGGCGTCTGTTATTTTATTTTCGAAAGTAAAAACTCCAATTTCACTACTATTATTTTCTCCTTTAAGAAAACGATACTGTCGAAAAGATAACTGAACTTGTTCATTGCCATTATTCATTCTGGTGTGAAGCCTAAAGAATATACCATCATTTTTAAGTTCTTTAATTTTTTCATGTTTAGTTAGCCACAATTCAGTCCAAGCTTTCCCTCCACTGCTAACACCAAGTTTCAAATAAGGTGCTTCCTTTTCAATTCCTTTTAATCCATAATCAACTAAATATTGAAAGAAATTATGCTGCCCAATATGTGTTTTTAAAGATTTATAATCATTTTCATTCCATATCTCATGACGAGCTTTCTCTCTTTTATTCACTTGGTTTGCAATATATTTTTGAAAAGAATCATAAATATCATTTTCAATATGCTCATTGCTTAAGATTTTGTGGATAGTTCTAAGACAAATAATCTTAGCATTGATACGTGGTTTTTTAAGTTTTAAATCACTCCCTTTTCCTGGTTACTAACCTCGGGTTAAAAATATCTACCTGAACCATTGGTTCAAATACTAGCCACTCACCAACTTCAACCCGATTCGCCCACGTTCCAAATCTAAGGTAATAATTTCAACACTGATAATATCCCCAACACCCACTACATCATGAGGATCTTCGATTTTTTTATTTTCCGCCATATTTGAAATATGAAGCAAGCCATCCTGCTTCACCCCAATATCCACAAAAGCGCCGAAATCGACTACGTTGCGGACAGTGCCTTCCAGCTTTTGCCCTTCCTTGAGATCTTCCATCTTCATGACATCAGTTCGGAGTAACGGTTTTGGCAGCGACTCTCGAGGATCACGTCCCGGCTTTTGCAGGTTTTCGATGATGAGTTCCAAAGTCGGAACACCTACACCAATTTGTTCGGCTATTTCCTGCGGATTCACATTTTTGAATTTGCCGGAGATTTTATCTTTCTCCTTCGAAAGATTTTCCAGGTTGATGCCAAAGAGGTTACACAACTTTTCCGCTGCTTCATAACTTTCGGGGTGAATGGCAGTGTTATCTAGAGGGTTTTTAGATTCGGGAATACGCATGAATCCGGCAGCCTGTTGGAAACGAAAATCACCTACACCTTCGATTTCACGGATCTGCTTTCGTTCGATGAAGATGCCTTTTTCCTCACGATGTTTAACGATGTTAGAAGCTACACGTTTACTGAGTCCAGAGATATGCGATAATAGCGGGGCCGAAGCCGTATTCAAATTTACCCCAACTTCGTTTACGCAACTTTCCACCACATCATCCAGTTTGCCGGAAAGTTGGTTTTGGTTTACATCATGCTGGTATAAGCCCACGCCTATTGATTTCGGGTCGATCTTAACTAACTCAGCCAGTGGGTCCTGCACTCTTCTTGCGATGGAAATATTTCCCCTTTGAGCTGCATCCAACTCCGGGAATTCCTCACGTGCAACCGTTGAGGCAGAATACACAGAAGCCCCGGCCTCATTCACAATTAAATAGTGTAACTCTTCATCAGGATGTTTCTCTTTTCGCTTTTGAAGAAATTCAGCCACGATCTGCTCGGTCTCTCGACTTGCGGTTCCATTTCCAATGGCAATGAGTTCCACACCATATTTTTCAATGAGGGTTTCAAATACCACTTCAGCTTCAGCCACTTTATTTCGCGGCGGAGTGGGATAAGTAGTCGTTCCCTCCAGATATTTTCCGTGCTGATCTACTACGGCTACTTTACAACCACTTCGGAATGCGGGATCGAGTCCCATAACCACTTTATTATCAAGAGGGGGTTGCATAAGCAAGTTGCCAAGGTTGGTGGCGAAAGTCTCGATGGCATGCTGGTCGGCTTTGTCGGTTAGTTCGCTGCGGAGTTCACGTTCAAGGGAAGGGAAGAGGAGTCGCTTGTAAGAATCTTCTACGGCATCTTGCAGATATTCAGTGAAGATACTGCGATCGTTTGAGATCACTTTATTATCAATATTTTCGAGCGTACGTTCTTCCCATAGATCTACATTTACGAACAGAATATTTTCCCTCTCTCCGCGATTAATGGCTAGAATTTGATAGGGTTTCAGCTTATCTACTTTGGCAGAAAACTCATAATAATCTTCAAAATTGGTCCGATCCTTTACGGTAGGATTTTTCTTAGTGACAATATTTGTATGCTTAGCAAATACATCCCGCAACATTTCCCGAACTTCCAGGTTTTCATTTATCCATTCTGCTACAATATCGGTGGCACCATCAAAAGCATCTTCCACAGTTTCCACTTCGTTATCAGGCTTGATGTATTCCTTAGCATATTCAATCGGATCTCCAGAAGTAATTTCCTGCTCCCATATTAATTTTGCCAGTGGCTCCAGGCCTTTTTCTTTGGCTTTGTCGCCACGGGTTTTACGCTTCTGTTTGTACGGAAGGTAGATATCCTCCAACGTTTTCAGATCGTTGCATTTGATGATCTGCTCTTTAAGCTCCGGCGTGAGTTTATCCTGCTCTTTGATGGATTTGAGGATGGTTTCCTTGCGAGCTTCCAGGGTGCGCTGGGTTTCGAGTCCGTCGCGGATGGCCCGGATCTGTTCTTCGTCCAGTCCGTCGGTGGCTTCTTTTCGATACCGGGCGAGGAAGGGCACAGTAGCGCCTTCATCCAAAAACTTGGCTATTGTGCTGATCTGTTTACTGCTGAAACTAAGTTGTGATGCTAAAAAGCTGAAAATCTTGGTATCGTTCATTGATGATATTGGTTTCAAAGTTTGGACGATGAAAATAAGAAGGGCAGAGGGAAATGTTGAATGTTAAATGAGGATTTTTTCGTTACTACTTAATCATTGCTCGTGTACTCATAATATTCAACGAGTACCATTTTCCTATTGACGGAAAAAAACCTGTAACCTTTTCATATGCTATCAGTGTATAAGGGTGAAAACACAAAACCCGGAAATACATACGGTGGATTCAACTTCGGATAAGGCATTAATGATGAAAGTAAAGAACGGCGACCTTGATAAGTTGGGGTTGCTGTTTGAGCGTTATAACCGTCCGTTGTACGGTTTTTTCTACCGCATGTGTAAGGATTGTGAGGTGAGTGAAGACCTGGTGCAATCGGTATTTGAGCGTATACTGAAATATCGCGATACCTACACTGGAAATGGAACTTTTACGACCTGGATGTTCAGCATTGCCCGTAATGCCCATATTGATCACTATCGAAAACAAAAGCGTAAAGGAATTACGATTGAAATCGATGATGAACAGCTGGAGCAAAATAATCCTGATGAAATACCGGTATCAAATAAACAAGAGAAGAAAGATATCTTAGAACGGGCATTGGAAGAATTGGAAGAGGAAAAACGCGAGATCATAATTTTGAGTCGCTACGAAGGACTCAAATACAAAGAGATCGCCAATCTCCTCGATACTACTGAAGGTGCCATTAAGGTAAAAATGTTTAGGGCCATGAAAGAGTTAAGAGATTTGGTGAATGTAATAACTAAAGAATGCAGCTATGAATGAGAAATATGAACAACTGATTGCCGATTACCTTACAGGAAACCTAGATCAGGCCGGTAAAGACCGGGTGGAAAAACTGATCGCTTCCAGTGAAATTGATTTCATGGAATTCAGAGAGCTGGAGAAGTTGCATGATGACCTTGGGACTCTTCCCGTTCCAAAACCCGGTACAGAGATGAGCGCGAATTTCTATGCTATGTTAGAAAATGAGAAGCAGGCGCAAAAGAAGCCATTTACAGAAAAATTAAAAATGTTGACAAAGCAGTGGTTGCACGAAATTACTCTCCCAAGAGTTGCCTATACGACGATTTTGTTACTGATTGGTGGGTGGGGTGGTGCACAGTTATCAGGGAATCAACCCGAACTGGAACAGCTTAGCAACGAAGTACAGAATATGCGTGAAATGCTGATGGTTAACATGTTGGAAGGGCCTTCGGCGGCCGAGCGTCTTAAAGCTGTTAACATTAGTTCCGAGCTTCCAAGTGCCGATACTGAGGCCATACACGCCCTGTTATTCACTTTGAATAATGATCCAAGTGTAAATGTGCGTGTTCAAACCATTGAGGCCTTGAAGCGGTGGGGTAACGATGAGCGGGTACGAAAAGGACTAGTGGAATCCATTGCGGGGCAGCAATCCGCCATTGTGATTATCCAGTTGGCAGACGCCATGATTGAGTTAGAACTTAAGAATTCAGCCCCGGAATTAGAACGTCTGCTTGAGGAGCGTGAACTTGACTATACCGTTCAACAAAAACTACAAAGCAGCATCGCTGTGTTAATGTGAGGAATCCTATGAAAAAAATATGTTCGTTGATAATGTTAATGGCTCTGCTAAGCTCAATTGCATTGGCCCAATCTTCGGGAGTGATGAATGATACCGTTGAGTTGAAAATTTCTTCTTCAGCGTTTAATTCTGAAACCTTTTTTCACCTTAGTAACATTAATGGTAGAGTGAAGGCAGAAGGCTACGATGGTAATGAAATTTTGGTAACGGGAACCAAGACCGTAGAAGGCCGAGGGATCACTTCGGGAGAATTTGATCCGGATGATTTTTACCTAGACCGTCTGGAGGGTGGGAATAATATCTTTGTATTTATTCGTCAGCCCGGGGTTGAAGTGAGTATTGATGGCGATGATCTTCACTATAAAACGAATCATAGAAACAGAAAGTGGGATGGGGATGATGTCGATTTCGAATTTAATCTTCATGTTAAAATTCCCCATTACCTGATGGCTGAGCTCTCAACAATAAATGGCGAAAAAGTAGAAGTTGTTGGGCTGAGTAATGGCGTTGAGATCAACAATATAAATGGTCGTGTAGTAGTGAAGGAAGTTGAAGGCAAGGTAAAAGCCCGAACTGTAAACGGAGATATTTGGGTGGAATATGCGTCTACACCTTCTGAACTTGGAGAGTTCAACACTGTGAATGGAAACATTGAAGTATTTGCACCGGAAAATTTGTCAGCTGTTGTAACTTTTAAAAGTTTGCACGGTGAACTATATACTGACTTTGACCAAGTCAAATATCTGCCAAACCAGGTAGATAAAAGTTCGGATGGGATGAACCGATATCGTATAGGAAAAACAGCACCGATACAATTTGGCAATGGCGGTCCTGAATTGCGTCTCCAGCTATTAAATGGGAACGCATACATCAAACAGAAAA